>Ga0351874_1002_pt1 | contig 80927 bp, 69 predicted proteins | sample BONcelFGM3001C13_FD_206790 | JGI IMG/M metagenome (GOLD analysis project Ga0351874, IMG submission 206790) | Enriched cells from coal bed in the Powder River Basin, Montana, United States - BONCAT cells FGM rep3 HSBNCT.FGM.300.1.C13 ...
AGCCTTGATGAAGGAGCATGAGAATGGATATTTTCTGATAGCCCGAAACACGCGACTATTGCCGAATGGAGCGATCAGCGAGTCAATGGCCGACATAACCAACAGGATTGTTTATGCCGACAAAGAAATGAATGTCAGGCACACGAAAATCATTTCAATGATCGGCGATTGGAATATCATGCTTAGCGAATCATTTCTGACTGATTCAGAGACTATTTTGCTTTCAGGCATTGCCTATAATGAATCGCTTGATGAATACAGTATTGGTATGGTATGGACAGACACAGCACTGAATGTGCTGCACGACACAGTGCTGGTGATGGAGAACTACAAGCTGAACCCTCATGGATGGATGGTACAAAACCAACAAGGAAATCTGGTCACCTACGGCACATTTTCAGACCTAGAAAAACCTTTCGCTCAACCTTCCACTGATCACTATTTCTTTATGGTGCTCGATCATCAAGGCAATTTACTGGAGTTTTCAGAACAGTTTTTGACAGGGTTTCCATTTTATCTTGTTCCCGTCGGGGACGATAAATACCATATGTGGGCGACAAACAACACCATACTTCAGCTAAACAATGAATTCACCTACGAAACAAGTTTTTCGACAGATTTGCCGGCTGATATCACTATTCCAAGACTGAAGCCCTATCTTGAAAACAGGTATTTCTTATATGGGGACTTTTTCGTGGATGCAGGAAACGGATTTTACGACACAGACCTCGCTGTGATAGTTATGGACAGTGTTGCGAATGTTATGGACTCATTTATTTTTGGTTTTGCCGATACCTCAGACCGGGGAGCCCAGGTCAGTTTTTATCATCCTGACACCTTGTTTCTCGGCGGAGCCAGAAATGTCCAGCCTTTCCCGGAAGATTCAACCGATTTTAACCATCTTTTTGTGCATAAAACAAGTGTTTCGGGTGAGATCGTTGCCACAGCATTTTATGGAGCCAACGGTATGTTGAGTATGGGTGGGGTACTGGCTACTTCAGATGGTGGTTGTATTATGGCCGGACAATTCTACGATTTTTTAACCCATCCGGAATCAGAAATCAGGGATGCAGTATTTGTCAAGGTAAACCCTGATGGAACCATTACCAACCTTGAAGAAAAAAAGACTTCAGTCAATGGCGACAGTTTTGTTGTTTATCCCAATCCTGCACGCGACCAGATATTCATTCAAAGCAACAGCAGATTGAAAATCAGAGCTTTATTATACAACTCAACTGGTGTGTTGATCTCAGGTTTTGAGTTTGTTTCACGTATTGGATTTGATGTTTCAGGTTTGCCTGTCGGGGTTTATCTGCTGCAACTCATCACCCCCGATGGTACTATAAAAACACGTAAGGTGCTGTTAAATTATTAATTCAATGAATTATTGCCACACTCCGTGCTGCGAAATACTTTTAACACAGTTGTGGTTTATAGCCCGATAATCAAATTGAATATGGTTTTATCTACTTCAATTCCCAGCTTTCCTCAAAATCCCAGTTAGCTCTGATTTCGAGTTCTTTGCTGAAATAATATACAGCCTCTGGCTGTATTTTTTTGAGGTAATTACCAGTGTCCCAACGTCGGTTGTGGTTGCGGTCGTCAATGGCTTTAAGGCGGTATTTTCCGGGAATCAGGTTGCGGATGTTCAGCGTGCTGCTTTCTGAGATGTAAAACTCCTTCAGAACAATTTCCTTCGTCCCTAAAAGCTGGATAACAAAGTTCTTTCCTTCAGGGATGCCAATATCAAGCAGTAGGTTGCCATAGTCTTCCGGTGGAGGTATCTTGAATGTTAGCCGCATCGTATCGTTTGCATGGCCGTTGAGGCCCATAAATACCGAGTCGGGCAAGGTCAGGTTGTATTGATTTCCGGGTTCAAAGGTGTAATCCAACTGATACTTAAGTCCTATACTGTCGAGCCGGCTGAAAGTAGGGGCAATATTTAGTGTGTCGCTGTTGATGACTATCATGGCCGAATCAGGAGGATTCAGATATACAATGGGGTAATCAAAACTAAAGTGCAAGGGGGTTTCTATCTCAAGTTTCCGGTTGGGTATGTTGGCCGTCCACGACAGGTATTCGCGTGCAGCGGTATCACGTTTTGTTAGCCTGCGGGCCTGCGCAGCCTGCCTTGGGATGAGCGAAATGTGCAGTGTGTCGCGGATCAGTGTGTCTTTGGTCACTGTCAGGTGGATGGAGTCGGCAATGCCGGGCTTGAAATACCAAAGCAGTGTATCGCCCGATTTGCTGAACACAGGCATGATGCTGATTGATTCGGGCAAGGTGTCAATTGATTTGATTGCCACATCGAAAGCAGGCTGCCTGAAGGCAAACCTTAGCAGACCCGGCTTGACAATTTCGGTTCTGAGAAGCTTCTGCGTTGAGTCAACTTCCTGAAACATGGCCAGCCGAAGCGCACGAATAAAGGTGAGCGAGTCTGCCTGCACCTGCAGCAAACTGTCAGCTGATTTTTTGGCTGCAATTAATTCTGCATCTATTTCTTCTTCGAAAAATTCCAAAGAATCTGCCGTAATCAATGAGTCGGCCACAGGCTCGGGAGTAAACTCAGGCATGATTAAGCTGTCAGAAAATGCAATGAGTTCACCGGCCATGTCGTAGATGAAGTTGCTGTTCATGTCGGACAAGGCAAATATTTTGAATTGTTCGTTTTTGAGGTTATTGAACCTGAATTTTCCATTTTTGTCGGTACGGGTCACATAGTACGGTTTTTTCAGGTATGGCAGTGAGTCAGCAGGGATGGTGTCAGCCTGAGACGGAAGGTAAAGCATAGCAAAAACATTCTCAGCCGGTTTCAGGTCAAACGCGTTGAAAATGTTGCCTCTGAGGTTCATCGAGTCAAGCACGGCACCGGTGGAAAACACAAAGGTGTAGCCCGACAAGGGGTTGTTTTCAGTGAGGTCAACAATGGCGTCACCAAAAAAAACTGAGTAGGTTGTGTTGGGAAATAAATCTTCTTCAAACCTAATTATCAGCGACTTGCCTCTGAGCCTGAATTCTGGATTAGTTTGGGGTGGGGGCGAAATCAGTATCTGTTGCTGGGCTTTTTCCAGTTTTACAAACTCATTGAAGGTAAGGATCAGGGTGCGCCCGTTGAACATCACAGATTTATTCAGGGGTATTGAACTGACAACCTCCGGTGGATCGGTGTCCTTGATCCCGCCGGAGGGCATCACAGGGTTGGCACAACGAGTAGCCAGCACAAGAATCATCAGTGGCAGCAATATCCTGAGCGATGCAAACAAAACTTTTGTCATGCTGCAAAGATGCAAAATATTGCGATCAGATCAGCGTGAACCTGACGCCAAGGTTAAACTGGACGCGAACGGCCCTGCCCCTTTGTTTTCCGGGATTCCAGTCAGGCATTCCCGAAACCATACGCATGGCTTCCTCATCACATCCTCCACCGATTCCGCGAAGTATTTTGATATTGGAAATGCTCCCATTAGGCTCTACCACAAACCCAACATACACTGTTCCCTGTATGTTCATCTCACGGGCCTCCTGCGGATATTTGATATTTTGGCCAAAGTATTTCAGGCGGGCTGCTTCTCCTCCAGGGAAAGAAGGTTGCTGCTCGACCACTAAGAAAATCTCTGGTTCAATAATTTCTTCCGGTTTACTGCGCTCAACAGGCACATATTCGGGCAAGACCGTATTTTGGTCTATATCGGCTTGAATGTCAAGCTCAGGTGTATCCTCAGTGTCATCAACCACTGTCAGCATGGTAATCTGCTGAATAGGGTTCTGCTGCGGCGGGGGAGGTGTTTCGGGTTGTCTGGTTTGAATGATGTGTTCTTCAATTTCAGTCATACCCTTCAGGTCGAGTGCTGTGTCCCTGGCGCGGTTGGGGGTTTGCAACTGAAAGGCGGCATAAACTATTATGAGTGTGACCACCATCCCGATTTCGAAGAACAGGCCCTTCTTGTTTTCAAGATCAGCCTGTGGGGTTTTGTAACTGATCATGGCTAATTGGTATTAGGTGTTAGCCTTATGAATCCAAAAACCATGCCGTATTGAAGAGTTTGCTTTGTGCTTATTTCTTGTATTTCAATAGGTTAATTATTATCGTGTACTCATGAAACCATCCTTATGCTTCTTGATTTGATCTAAATGTCAATGAAGCATAAAGATGGTGTTCTGAAAGTTTGATTGTGCAATTTCAATCGGATCAGTCGAGATACAGGTTCAGGGTAGCAAAGAAACTTCTGCCGGGGGCATACAATGGTGTTCCCGAAGGAATTCTCATGGCCCGGTTCAGGTGTTCGTAGTAGTGTTCGTTGAAAAGGTTTGTTATACCCAGTCTGAACCCGACGGTTTTGCTGAAACGATAGGCAGCCGAAAGGTCAGCTATTGTAAATGAAGGACTTGAAGTTTCCCCAAAGTTTCGTGCAACCAGCTGCTGTGCCAATACGTGTCGGATTGACAACTCAGGCTGAAGTTTGCCCTTGAAATGCTTTGAAATAAGCTTCAGGCGCATATCAAGGGGAGGTATTTCGGGAAGTGGTGTTTTGGCGTTCAGGTCAAGCCCATAGGTGTATGCCATGTCAATGTTTGCAGTAATCATGGAGTTAAGTTGATAGGAGAAACTAAGTTCAAAACCTGTCATCATGGCTTTTTCTAAGTTAAGATAGCGCCTGACACCGGGCGAAGAAGCCAGCCTTGGTGTCAGCGAACTGTCAATGGTGGATGAAATGTACTCCTGAAGGTAGGAAGCAAAGAAATTCATCGAAAGGCTGAGTTCATTGCCGTTGTATTTCAGGCTGAAGTCTGCCTGATTGTTTGTTTCAGGCTTCAGTTCAGGGTTTCCGAGCAGTTCATAGGGATCAATTCCTACGGGAAAAAAATTGATGTAGCGTTCGGTTAAACTTGCGCTACGCTGGCTTCGTCCCAGCCAAAAGGAAACCGAAACATTAGGATCGTAAATATGTGTATATCCTGCACTTAACGAAGGATTTAGTTGTGTTGAAGTTGTGTTTTCATACACCTGTACGAATTCATCAGCGGGGTCAATAATGTCCGACTGGTCCACATCAAGCCTGGCGGAGACGACAAATACCTGATTTGAGCGGTTGGCTGTAAACTCAGCAAAAACACCGTTTCGCACAATCCGGCCATGTTGCCAGGCATTGTCAACGAAGACTTTGCCTGCCATAGGCCCTGTGAGCATCGTCCTGACCCTGCTGCCTTCAGCTTCTTCAACCTTCATGTCGGTACCGGCAATCAGTCGGCCGGCCGGCAACCACAGGAGCACTTCTGTTTTGCCGCCTGCATTCAGTGTGCGGGCATCGGTTTCGGTGTTCATCGGTCGTGGATCCAGATTTTTAAGGCTGTTGTCCATGAAATGGTCAACCAGACTTGCATACAGTTTGGTGCGCCAACGATTTGTCCTGCCCGAACCAAAATTCAGGCTGTGACCAACATTCAAAAGCCAGGTATCGTCCAAAATCAGGTCCATAGGAAGTGAGGGGAAATCTACATCTCGGGCGATGTTTCGTGTTGCTGACATGGTTATTTCCTGCTGTTCGGCGGGCTTCAGACCGAGCACAGCTCCGGCACTGCCGCGCATAAAGCGTGAGAGGATTTCATTTCCTTCCCCGTCGGAATAACTGCTGCCTTTGGACCAGGAACCGAACAAGCCCAGATGGGCCCTTTTATTGCTAAGGCCTACAAAAGCCTCATTCCTGAGAATACTGCCATTATGCTCAAAACCGCTGGTTAACCGGCCTGTTACATCAGGGCTATCTGTATAGAGGGTTTTCTGGCTGACAAAATTTATTGTGCCCCCGAATCCATTGCCGAACCTAAGTGCATAGGGGCCTTTAAAGAGTTCGACATGTTCCATCATATTGAGTGAAATCTGACTGGCCGGCGGATCCATGCGGTTCGGACAGGCTGCTGTGGCACATTGCACCCCGTCAATGACCAAATTTAACTGGTCATATTTGAATCCGCGCACCACAGGGTCGAATCCGTAACTGCCGCTTTTCCGGATTCCCGAAACTGAGGGGTTAAGCTGAAGAAATGCCCCGGCATCGTGCGACAACTGTTGGTGGTAGCCAAGCCCAAGAGTTTCTTTTTGGCGGCTCCCGGAATGAATGCCCACTACTGTAACCGGCATCAGGGTAACAGCTCTTTTGGCTGCAACAAACAGTTGGCCCGACTGTGCAGCCATTTTCATTTCTGAGGAGCTGAACGATAATGAGCCATATGCCACATGATGAATGACCAGCAAACTGGTATCGTTTAAAACCAATTCGATTTGTCCTTTTTCGTTTGCCATTCCCTTTTGTTCAGCATAGTTAAATGTAGCAAAGGAAAGAGGTTCAGCGCTTTGCTGTTCAATGACTTGTATGGTTGATTGTGCCTGCGCCAATGTATTAGTGGCCATGGGCAGAAAAAGCATGAGCAGGCATCCGGTAAAAAGGCAATATGTTTTTGTGTAGATTCTACTAATCATGGTATTAGTTATTTGAATAGTAAATTATAGATTAATTGTAAGTATAGATTGTGTCCGCGATAGCACACGGCATGCTTCAAACCTGCATGAATATCTGCGGCTCAAAAGATTCTCCGGGTGGACGGAACGGAAACAGAAAGTCTGGGATTATTTTGCCGGCGGGTGAAACACATTGCCCCCATATCCTTTGTCGAGATCCATATGGAGCACTTCTGAAAGCTTTTGCGAAAGCAGAAGAATAGCGATTTTCTGTATGGATAGAGTTGTTTTGCAGGCATATAAAACCAATTCTTTCAGATTAACTGAAGGTGGCAGCTGTTTTTCGGTTTCCTGCTGCTCATTGAGTTTTTTGGTGAGCTGACAGTTTCCTTTACAGGAGTTTTGCGGGATGTCTTTTTTCTCGCACTGCACACGGGCAATGTATGTCTGATGCATCTTGAAATTGATCAGGATGACGGTGCTACCGGCTGATTGTAGCAGTATGAGCAGGGATGCAAGAATCACAACAAAACGCATGAGACAAAGTTAGACATTATTGCTTTGACAGATTTCCGTTTTTTGGCGCATTTAGCCTGAACATAAATTCATCATTACAAAAGGGGCTGAAACGGGAGCCTCGTTCAAAATGCAGGATATAGCAGCCAGAATGATGTACAACATTTTATACCATTGGCTTTCGTGTTAATTATTTCACTGAATATGACTAACATTGTACTTAAAAATCAAACCCTATGAACCCACCCGTTAAAGCGCTGCAGTTTGCAAAGCGAGTACTTAACCTAAGCCATCTTCCCGCCGGAAGCTCAGATGCTGAAACCCACAAGGGCATCCTTGACGAGTTGCAGCTGAAACAAGCCCTTTTGTCACCGGCTCATTCGGCTGGCATTCTGGCCGGGTCAAACAACCGCAGGTTAACAGCCTTCATACAAATGCTGGCTACCGATGCCGGAATTGATGCCGGATTGACCGATGGTTTCTGGGGGCCGCAGACCCAATTTGCATTCGACTCCCTGCTCTATTTCGAAGAGCATGGCTTACTTCCACCAAACTGGCGCGATGAAACTCCTGTGCCACAAAATCCCAACTCCTGGCCTGCGCAGTCAGAAAGTGAGTTGATTGCCTTTTATGGTCAACCCGGTGATGAAAGCAAACTGGTATTGGTTGATGTTCCCTTTGAACACCGTTTGGCATGGGATCTGAATACAAAAGTACGCCGCATAAGGTGCCACAGCAAAGTAGCCGATTCGCTGCTTCGTGTATTGAACAAGGTTAAACAGCGTTATGGTGATGATCAGATCCGTCAACTCAGGCTCGATAGGTTTGGCGGATGCTATAACCTGCGTCGCATGCGGGGCGGTTCAGCCTGGTCAACACATGCATGGGGAATAGCCCTGGATTACGACCCCGACATGAACCGGCTTAACTGGGGCCGCGATAAGGCTTCTTTCGCAAAGCCTGAATACAGCAGCTGGTGGCAATACTGGGAAGAAGAAGGATGGGTAAGTCTGGGCAAATCAGCTAACTACGACTGGATGCATGTGCAAGCGGCAAAACAATTATAAAACACCATATCCTGGTAAGGTTTGAAAGTTTGAAACGATTCAGTTACAGCTGATTTTTTAGCGACTCCCTTTAGGGTTAGGGGTAAACGCTAAAAATCAGCTATCCGAAATGTAGCATTATTCCAGTCAGAAATCCGAGCATTACCTTCAGCAAGAAAAGCTTGTGCAGCAGCGTTGAGAAAGAGTTGCCTTTTAATAATTTTATCAAGTGCTCAGCTTTTTGAGCATCTTTCACTTGACAATAGCTTTTCCCGGTTGTATCTTCGTGCTTACTTTAAACAAGCAAAACGATGATTTCCTTCCTACTTGGTTGTTTTACCCAACAAGGATGGCTTAATAGCAGACAAAACTGTGTTTTTAATAGTTTGTATATCATTGTAAAACAAGTACTTACCCCCCCCTCTATTTATTAAATACCCGGCAACAGAAGGAAGTAATAGGTGGTACAAATGAAGCCGGGTATTGGTTTCCTCATGAACAGCAAATTATCTGTTATGGCAATGAAGAATATCTACATTACCACAACACCAAATACATCTTTTGGCTGGGCAAGAATAAATTTGACAAGCCAATGGTCCCATGCAAGGTTGCAAGCATGGAGGCTGATAAAAAAATGCAATATGTAATAATTTGAAAATCAAAAAAAAAATTATATGAAAAAATCAATAGCATTTATTGCACTTTTGGTTACATTCCTTGCATCAGCAACAGCCACTGCTCAGGCTTACAGACCGATGCTTGTTGATAGTGTTCGGTGGATTGTCAGATACGATGAAATAGATTATTTTTTGCCCGTAAAACGTTGGGAGTATTATGCCCTTGGTGATACTTTGGTTGAGGGGAAAGAATACAAGAGAATATACTTACGTTACCTGGAAACGAATCAATCACCACCATTTGAACCTACATCTCCATATATTCTTGCAGCACTTATGCGGGAAGATACCATAGCCCGTCAGGTTTTTGGTATTCCCTTGCAGCTGGATTATTTACAAACGTCATGTCCTGAAAAGGAAGAGACTTTGCTTTATGATTTTGATCTTATGATAGGTGATACGGTAAACCATCTTTGTATTGTTCCTGATACAGATTTCTGTGGTGAAACTTATATAGTTAGTGCCGGAAATGGTTTTTTTTATGGAATAAATACTAAGTATTTTGAAGTTGAAGGTGGTTGCACTTATGGATCGTTTTACGAAGGTTTAGGATCTGATTATGGCCTTTTCGAAGAAATGTTTACCCCTGTCAAATCATCAGCTCCTTGGAGTGTGAGACTGGAGTATTACTGTCCCACTTCTGACTGTCCTTTTGTTGTTGGCACCACTGAGACAGCCGAACCACAAGTTTTGGTTGTGTATCCCAACCCGGCAAGCTCCTGGGTAGCTTTCGATTTCACTTTACCTGTTCACGTAAATGAAGCTATCTTACAAATAACCGATGCACAGGGTAGGAATGTTGTTTCCTTTACTTTGAAGGTAAAGCAAGGCCAACAGCTATGGGACATAAGGGAAGTAAAAAAAGGAACCTATTTTTACAACCTGAAAGCCAATGGCCAGAGCAAAAACGGTAAATTAATCATTAACTAAAACATAAACCTGAACCATTCCCTGTTTACGGGGAATGGTTCAGGTTTTTATTTACGATGAAAAATCTTTTAAGTGCTTTTCTATTTTTTTGCTTCTTAAACACCTTTACCCAAATCGCTGAAATCAAATGGCAAAAGTGTTATGGGAACGATGAAAATGTCTTTGCTTTTGGAATCGTATCTATTGGTGATGGGTATTTGTTTGGCCTTGAAGTGAGTTCGGGAGAAGGGGTTACCAACTATCACGGTTCGAATGATATTTGGTTGGTGCGCACCGATAGTGTTGGCGTAATGCTTTGGGAAAAATGTTATGGTGGTTCATCTGGCGAAACAACTCAAAAATTGATTAAGAAATCTGAGGATGAGTACTTTATTTTTGGATATGCCGGATCAACGGATGGGGATGTTCAATCCGGGAACAATGGTTTTGCAGATTTATGGGTTATTAAGATCAATGGACTGGGTGATATCCTATGGGAGAAAACCTATGGTTGTACTGGAGTTGACAATCCAAAGGACATGATACTGACCCCTGATGGCGGTTTTGTGATGATAGACCGAATAGGAACAGGAGGTGGCGATGTTACCCATTTTTATGGCATAGGCGATTGCTGGATGGCTAAATGCGACTCGCTGGGCAATCTTGAATGGGAGAAGACCCTGGGCAACGATGGCCTGGACAATTGTGTTTCGATGATCGTGAATAGTGCGGGGAACCTCATGATGATCGGAGCAACCCAGTGGTATGGGGGTCTTGTAGAGTGTTTTCCTGACGGAGCCTGGGGCGATGTGTGGATTGTTGAGCTTGACTTGCAGGGAAACATCCTGGCGCAGTATTGCTATGGCGGTAGTCATTATGACCTTGGGCTATCAATCATTGAAACAGAGGATGGATATGTTGTTAATGCTGGTACTTATTCGAACGATGGTGATGTCTCTGGCCTCCATGGCTCCCCTGATATGTATGGCGATATATGGGTTATAAAATTGGACAAACAAATGGGGATAGTCTGGCAGAAATGCTTAGGAGGGTACCGTACGGAATATGCTAATTTTATTACTCAGACAGATGATGGCGGATTTGTTGTCATTGGGACCACAAATTCCAATGATGGGGATGTCAGTGGCAACCATTCCTTTAGTGGTGATTTCGATATCTGGGTTGTTAAAATGAATGGTCAAGGTGAATTGCTGTGGCAGCAATGTTACGGGGGTAAGTGGAGTGAAAGACTGGAAAACCCGCATACAGTCCTCAAAAAAAGCGATTACAATTATGTGTTTGCTGCATCAAGCAATTTCAGTCCTTCGTTTGATGTGCAATGCGGCACCTTCCACAACTACAATGCCTGGTTGTTCGAAATAGCCCTTGACGATACCACCCATATAATCAATCCGGTTGCAAACGAGCAATCAATTAACATCTTCCCCAACCCCACCTCCACCGAAGCTTGGCTGCAACTGCCTGCAAATATTCCCTTAACTGACATGCAAATAGAGCTTTATAATCCTACAGGCATGCTGCTCTACAAGGCACAACCCGTGAGCAACTTCCATAAAATAGAAACCGCTCAACTTCCTGTCGGCTTGTATGTTGTCAGGATGTGGGATGGAAGTAGCTGGCAGAGCGGGAGGTTGGTGGTGCGATAGGTTGGGAGGTTTGAAGGTTGGGAACCATTCCGTTACAGCTGATTTTTAGCGGTTCCCTTTAGGGTTAAGGGTAAAACGCTAAAAATCAGCTGAACACGCGGTTAATCACACCAGTCTTAGTTCATCTTCTGCCTTGTTGCTTTGATTTTTCTTTTTGTTCTTTTTATTTGATTAAAAAGAACGAAAAAATCAAGCCCGATGCTGGTTTTTTGTTGCTTGATACTGGTTTCTGGTTATTACTGAATGACAGCTTAGAAGCCCCTTTTCGACCTTGGGTATTGGCGGGAAAATGTCTGCCGGTGAAACCAGTAACAAGTAACCAGTAACAAGTAACCAGTAACAAGTAACAAGTCCTGTTTTCTATGGTTTTTATCGCTCATGCCAGCCCACGCTCGCTGTTTGGGTCTTGCCAGACCCAACTGAATCAAGTAATCAGGAAATTACCCACACAATTATTGAAAATCCATTGCAAGGGAAAGTGATTTGTTGGGATGGCTTGCCAGACCAACTGAATCCGGTATACAGGATATTTACTTTAATATAGTCGGCAAATAGAAATGAATTGTAACATAAAATGGTGCTTTGTTGGGCTGGCAGGCCACCGCATAATGCAATGTGTCGATTCAATTTCACAATTTTGGCCGTAGGCGTTGTCTGGAAGATATCACTTGAAGAATCGGCCTAACATGCAGCTAAACCAGCAACCAGCAACCAGGAACCAGGAACCAGCAACCAGAAACCAGCAACCAGGAAACCAGAAACCAGAAACCAGCAACCAGCAACCAGCAACCAGGAAACCAGCAACCAGGAAACCAGCAACCAGCAACCAGCAACCAGGAATCCAGCAACCAGAAACCAGAAACGAGGAAACCCGCAACCAGAAACCCGCAACCTTCTCAGAACCCTCTGCCAAACATTCCCCAGAACTGTTGTTCCATCTCCAGCCAACGCTGCATTGTTGCTCCACTGAAATTGGCTGTGTACTGATTGAGGTGTTTTGAAACTTCCTTGTTATTGTTTACTTTGTTCAAGGTCTGGATTTTGAGTTCAAGGGATGGCAATTCGTCAGTGGCTTTCGATTCGAATGCCAGCACGTTTCCCAAAACTGTTTCTTTGGTTTTTCCCCAACTCACTGTTGCCAGCTTGTTGGCTTTGCGGTAGGCCCAGATGGCGGCATCTTCACGGAAGCGCTTCTGTCCGCAGTTTTCGTATGAAACCGGAAGCTGGGTGGTGCCACAGAAAATTGGCACACGCGGGCTTTGTCCCGGGTTGTCGAACGAGAACCAACAAACTCCGCCCACCTCGTTGGGAAGCCAGTCGCGAAGCTGCATAATGAAGGAGTATGAGCACCAGGCCACCGAAACCGTTCGCTGGAATTCAATGGCATTATCGGTCATGAAATTCAAGGTGTTGCGCATGTCGGTGGTCAGCCAGGGGTTGGCCACAGGGCTGATGATGGTGTCCTGACCAATTTCCTTACGATTTTCGTCATACCGCTTTTTGATCATTCTAACATTTTGTGTCATATCGAATGGAGTGCCTTCGTAGGTGGCCCTGTATAGTTCGGTCATTTTTTCCAGACTTACCTTCTCTTCGGGTTTCACCGAAAAGGGAAGTTCTTCCATATCCATGCTCAGGTTGAGTGAGGGAGCGAGTGTGCTCAGAATAAAAAATTCCCTGATCATAAACGGTTTTTCGCGTCCGGCATAGGCTTTCCAGAATTTGAAAGTGCCTGTGCCATCCCAAAGGCCGAATTCTTTAGCCACAGCTTCCACATTGTCCGAAGCCATAAAATAATCAGGCTTGTTGCGGTCAATGATGCCAATTCGGGAGATATTGGCCGATACGCCCACATGGTCGTCGGGGATGCGTTGGGCTGCCCAGACACCACCTATTCGGTTTGGCCCTTCACCCAGAATCTCCATGTGCCATACCTCCTTTTTGTCGGCAATAGTGATGCACTCACCGTGGTCTCCATAGCCGTAATCTTTGATCAGCCTTCCGATCAGACGAATGGCATCGCGGGCGTTGTCGCAACGTTGCAAGGCAATACGCTGTAGTTCCTCGATCAGGAACATGCCGTTTTTGTTCACCAGCGTATCAGGGCCTGTGAAGGTGGTTTCCCCAATAGCCAGCTGTTTTTCGTTCATGCTTGGGTAGGCAGTGTTGAGGTAAGCATAGGTATGTTTTGCCTGTGGGATACGGCCGGCAAGGGTAACATTGCGCATATCCCATGGATTTTCAGTCTTCAGGGTGCCTTTATAAATGTCCACCATTGCGGTGTCGGCATGGTCAGCTGCCGGTTCCATACGCAACCAGGTGCGGTAGTTGCCGTCGCAGGTGTGCGAAGTCATCACCGAACCATCGGCTGATGCCTTTTTACCAACCATGATGCTGGTGCAACTTTCGCCCACCCAGGTTTCTTCATTGTGGGTTTGCGCGAAACAAGTGAAGGAAATCAGCAAAAGCGCTGTAAACAGTAAATTTTTCAGATACATAATCCCGGTTTTGATTTTCCGGGTAAATGTACAAAAATCCGGAACCGGCGCAGTACACTTATAACTGTTGTGGGTTTAGCAGCTGATTTATTCGTACTCGACGATAAACCCGAACATCACATCAACTTCGGGTGGGCATTCGAAATTGTCGGCCCTGTCGATACCGCAATCCCAGATGCCGTTGCTGTTGTTGTCGAGCCACTCAAAAGTACAGGCTGAGATTGGGACATCAGACGTGCCACCCAGCTTGAGATAAACCGTGGTGACTTTTCCTTCCAGGATTTCAAAACCACCCACTTTTTCGCCACTGGAGACTAGCTTAAACAATCCATTCTCGATGATGTGGTTGCCATCGTTAGAGAAATAATCCATAATAATAGTCTCATTATCATCACAATTGTTGTTGCCCATGGTTTCTTTCATTTCAACAACATTATCCGGATCCGAGTGATGAATGGCAATCCTGTACCAGATGTTTTTCAGCCCCATCTGAATGCTTTGATACACTCCAACTGGCAGATTGTCCAGTTCGAAAGTGTATTCGTCAAAATATTTCAATTCATCGTTTTCACCAATCTTATACCAGGTCAGGTTGTTGGCATTGCCGGCTTTCACCTCGCCTTGTGAAACATGTATTTCGGTAATGGTGCCCCGCATATTAATGGTCCGCATCAGGTAAACATCAGATACTGAAACATTGTTTTTCAGAAAAGGCGCCACGGCCAGGGCTTTTTCGCCGGGCATTTCCTTTATGGTTTTAAAAACCAGTTTGCCTGTCTTCTCCTTGTCTTCTTTGCTGCAGCCTGCTAGTATAAACAAGATTGGAAGCAATAGCAATAAGGTCGTTTTTGTTTTCATCTTCGTATTGGTTTGGTTTTGATTATCTACAAATGAACAGATTTTCCGATCATTAGAACAAAATTAAGGCATAAAAGATGCACATTGAATACCCTGAAATAATTTGTATTAATTCTAAATAAAGAGCCAAAGCTATTGAGAGCGTGTATATAGAGGTTATTTAGGGAGATCGCAAAGGATTGTTTTGCATTTTGTTTCGATTTGGGTTAGTGGAATCATATTGACTATTCTATATATTTGTTCCTGAACAACCAATATCAAAAACAAAACTATGGCCAGGATAGTTGTCCTCGGTGCCGGCATAGCAGGGCACACGGCTGCGGCCTTTCTGAGGAAAAAGTTAAGCAAAAAGCATGAGGTAAGTGTTATCAGCCCTAATGCTTATTATCAATGGATTCCGTCAAACATCTGGGTAGGTGTCGGCCGTATGAGCATTGATCAGGTGCGTTTCAAACTGCAGCCTTTATACAAGCGATGGGGTATTGATTTTCATCAGGCGAAGGCGGTGAGCATCCACCCTGAAGGAGATAAGGATTCGGGTGGGCCATTTATACTTGCTGAATACACCGAGGTTTCCCGTAAAGGCGAAACATTAAGGCTCGAATACGATTACCTGGTAAATGCCACCGGCCCCAAACTGAATTTTGAGGCCACAGAAGGGCTTGGTCCGGGCAAAAACACTGTGTCGGTTTGTTCTTACGACCATGCAGCACATGCCTGGGAGAAGCTGCAAGAAGCCATCCAAAAGATGAAATCAGGCCAGCGCCAACGAATTGTAATAGGCACCGGGCACGCCATGGCTACATGTCAGGGCGCAGCTTTTGAATATATCCTGAATGTTGCCTATGAAATACGCAAACGAAAACTGCAACATCTGGCCGACATCACCTGGATCACAAACGAATATGAACTCGGCGATTTTGGTATGGGTGGTGCGCACATTAAGCGTGGGGGATATATCACCTCAACGCGGGTTTTTGCCGAGAGTTTCCTGCGCGAGAACAACATCCACTGGATAAAAAGGGCAGGAGTGCTGCGCATTGATCCTGGATTAATTCATTATGAAACCCTTGATGGCGAGCAGAAAACAGAACCTTTTGACTTCAGTATGCTCATCCCTGCTTTTGCCGGAGCCGGATTAAAAGCATTCGATAAGGATGGTTCTGATATCAGCAGCAAACTGTTTGCTCCAAACGGCCTCATGAAGGTTGATGCTGACTATAGCCCGAAACCTTACGAGAACTGGTCGGTGAACGACTGGCCCGAAACCTACCGAAACCCTGACTACCCTTCGATTTTTGCGCCTGGCATTGCTTTTGCGCCACCTCATGCCATCTCAAAGCCGATGACCAGCAAAAGTGGCCTAAGCATTTTCCCAACTCCTCCGCGCACAGGCATGCCTTCAGGGGTTATGGGAAAGATCACCGCGCTGAACATCATCAACCTGGTGAACAAAGGCGAACACGAGCTGAAACACAAGGCCAGCATGGGCCGCATGGGTGCTGCATGCATCGTTTCGGCAGGTTATGGCATGACCAAAGGCGCTGCCGCCACCATGACGGTGTTCCCGATTGTGCCCGATTTCATTAAATATCCCGAATATGGCCGGAGCATCGGCTATACCATGGGCGAGGCCGGCCTGGCCGGCCACTGGCTCAAGTGGTTCATGCACTATATGTTCCTTCACAAAGCCAAGGGTTATCCCTTCTGGTGGTTATTACCTGAATGATCCATTTAAAAACAGAAGCAATGAGCAATAAACCTGTTATCCCTTACTCAGAAGAATCTTATCCGCCTGTCCCCACCAAAGGAACGCGGTTCTGGAGGAGTTTTGTCCCCTGGCAGATTGTCCGGTTTTTCGTGTTGAACATTAAAATCATCCGTATTGTGGTTGGGGGGCACTCTTAAGTTGTAAAACCTTCCATTTTGAAATAGATCACTTGTCGTGCCAGGTGTAAATAGTATCACAGACATGGCTTGTTTATTTGGTGAATTAGGCATCTTGATCTCGGCCAGAAACTATAAACAAATTTAAGGACGACGGAGTCTCGATTCCAACATCATTGAACCTGAACAAGAAAATGGGTTTGAATCCGTTTTGAATGATCAGCAAAAAACACTTGATCATAGCGACATTCATCAGGATTGTCGAAATGAAGGGTTGCTGTAAAATGCTACTTTTACCGGAAATTGGAATTCCTCAGCGAACATGTCTCATAGTGATGGTTCATACTTTTTTTTAAGTGAAATAGAACAATTGTAAACTAACATATTTCCCGTAATAATGCATTATTCCCAATACCAATTGACCTGTGTTGCAATTCTCTTCATGCTTTCCTTGTTATTCCCAAGCAGCAGTTTTGCTCAGGGGTTTTTATCTGTTGACGGGAAACGGATAGTTGATGCTGAAGGCAATGAGGTAATACTGAGGGGCCATTCACCGGGTGGGTGGATGCTACAGGAGGGATATATGCTTCAGATGGAAGCCTTTGCGAATCCACAACACCAGATCAGAGCCAAGATTGAGGAACTAATAGGTCCTGAGCAAACCGCAGTGTTTTATGATAAATGGCTCGAGAACCACTTTACCCGTGCCGATTTTGATTTGCTGACAGAAATGGGGTTTAACAGCATCCGACTGCCCATGCACTACAATCTTTTCACCTTACCTATTGAAGATGAACCGGTAGCAGGGCAGAACACATGGCTCGAAGAAGGATTTGCTATGGTTGACACCTTACTGGCCTGGTGCACAGAGCGCGAAATCTACCTGATTCTCGACATGCACGCTGCTCCCGGCGGACAGGGAAGGGATGCTGCAATTAGTGACTATGACGCCTCAAAACCATCGCTTTGGGAAAGTGAGCTGAACAAGGAAAAATTAGTGGCTCTATGGCGACAACTTGCACAACGATATGCCGATGAACCCTGGCTTGGAGGCTACGATTTGATCAATGAGCCCAACTGGAATTTTACCGGAAGTAACCCGAATGGGTGCAACGAAAATACCAATGCGCCCTTGCGTGAACTTTACGGGCGGATCACCGAGGCCATCCGTGAGGTGGACACCAACCATATTATTATTATCGAAGGTAACTGCTGGGGGAACAACCACAATGGCCTTACCCCACCCTGGGATAATAAACTTGTGTATAGCTTCCACAAATACTGGTCTTCCAACGATCCCGGGTCTATACAGTGGATGATCAATTTGCGCAATACGCACAATGTGCCAATCTGGTGTGGCGAGTCGGGCGAGAATTCCAATCACTGGTACACTGATGCGGTTAGATTACTGGAAGAAAACGACATAGGCTGGGCCTGGTGGACATGGAAAAAGTTTGATTCCTTCTCAGGGATTGCTTCAGTTCAACCACCTGAAGGGTATCAGACCCTGAAAAACTTCTGGCAGAACGGGGGCACACAACCCACAGCTGAATTTGCCACCGGGGTGCTGATGGAATTGGCCGAACGATTGAAACTGGAGCATTGCCTCATCAACTACCCTGTGGCCGATGCCTTGCTGCGGCAACCGGGAGATGGCTCTGCAATGCCTTTTGCGACGCACACTTTGCCAGGAATGATATTTGCCACCGACTTTGATATGGGACAGAATGGAATTGCTTATCAGGATGAAGTTTACCAGAACACACACGTAACCACCGGCAATTATACGGCATGGAACACCGGATGGGCTTATCGCAACGATGGGGTAGATATAGAACCCTGCAGCGATTTGGAGCCTACTAACGGTTTCAATGTCGGATGGACTAGTCCAGGCGAATGGATGCAATACACGGTTGATGTGGATGAAACAGCCGGATATAACTTCTCGGTTCGCTATGCCAGCAACGGACCAACATTGCTCAGGGTAAAGATTAATGAAAATGATGTTCTCGCTCCGCTCAGTCTGCCTTCAACAGGTGGCTGGCAAAACTGGCAAACCTTCTCCTTCCCTGATATGATCATCAAATCTGGTGAGCATGCCATTAAAGTGGTTGTTGTTACTGGAGGGGGTAATTTGAGCCATTATAGTTTTACGGATCCGGCACCTGTTTCAGAAATCCCATTCAATGCATTAATGGCCGAAACGATGGGACTGGGCGATACGATTGCGCTGGTGCTGAACTTCAGCCAAAATCAGGCATCAAGCCTTTCGTCCTCCGACTTTGTGATCCAGATAAACGGCGAGCCTGTAATGGTAAATGAAGTTATTGCACCAACTCCCGATTCACGCATAATATTCATCATCTCTGAAGAGCGGATCTATTACAATGATCAGGTGAGAATCAGCTATACGGGAGCTTCAATTATTGATGAATTGAACAGACCCCTGCAGCCATTTTCCAATCTTTCGGTTCTCAACCAGACACCTTACAGGCACATTTTGCCCGGAACAGTGCAGGTAGAAGATTATTACCATCAGTATGGACTTGTTTTTGAAACGGCTGAAGATACAGGCGGTGGAAGCAATTTTGGCTATACCGATCCGGGTGATTATGCCGATTACTATGTGAAAATCAATCAGACAGGCACTTATCAGTTCAGCTACCGCATTGCTGCCCTGGCAGGTAATGGAAAATTCAGAATACAACTTTATAATAATGATACCATGACACTTCATGGAACCTTTAGTGTGCCGGCAACGGGGGGATGGCAAACGTGGCAGACCATTAATTCTGTGATGGCGCTGCCAGAAGGATACTACAAGCTTAGGGTTTATATCGTAAGTAAGGAGTTTAATATGAATTGGTTTAGAGTAGGCAATCTGATCAATTCTATTGATAGTCAAGATAATAACGGTTTGCTGATATTCCCCAATCCGGCATCTGACCGCTTAATTATTTCAACAGATGGGCTGACGCAAAATTTCGGAATTGAGATTTTTAACATATTTGGACAAAGGGTTTATTCAACGGAGGCTAGGCAAACAGAATCAATTAAACTGAATGTTTCAGACTGGCCGTCTGGGCCATACATAGTTCGAGTAACAACCGGAAACCACACTGGCAATTCAACGATTATTGTCAAAAGTCGAAGTGTTCTTTAGAAAAAATCAGCGGATAGATGCAGAACAGCTACAGAGTTCATCTGGGTTGATTATTGGGACAGATAAAAGGAAATATTGTTTCTTGCAAAGCAATACAAAAATATGGCCTTGACAAAGAATGAATTGAGCCACGAGGTCATTGGATGAGCGATAAAGGTGCATTCTGAGTTTGCTCATCAATTTCAATGTAAGAAGTTTAAAAGATGGGATAAATAGGGTGGCAAATGGAATTAAAAGTCCGCGGTAAACCCTTTAACCGCAAAGGAACGCAAAGGTTTTCGCAAAGAACGCAAAGATCAAGATGACTCTGTGCAACTCTGCAGTAAAAAAAAAGAACCACAAGGATCGCAAAGGCACAAAACCCAAATAATGTCCGGCGTGCTGTGTGCCGGCAAGCAGCAATGTTTTTGTTCGGTATCTTTGCAAGGTATTGTTCAATTTAATTTCTTGTGCAGACCCTATGAAAAGGAAAACCAATGATACCACCTTGCTATTCAGGCTGTCTTTCGTTTTATTCACCTGTCTTTTTCCGATCTTTTCCTTGTTAATTGCCCAACAAAACGAATGGCAAACGGATTACGAACGATCCGGTTATTTGTCCACCCCCCGGTATGAAGCCACCATGAATTATCTGCTTAAGCTTGATGCTGCCAGCGACAGCATGACGACAGGAGTTTTCGGCCATAGTGCGCAAGGACGTGAGTTAGTTTTTGCCATTGTTGACCGCGACGGTCTTGCTGATCCTGAAGCCATTCGGGCTGAGAGACGCATACTTATGATGATTCAGGCATGCATCCACCCCGGCGAATCAGAAGGTAAGGATGCCATGCTTCAACTACTCCGCGACCTGATCATCAACCAGCAGCATCAGGGAATACTCGATAAGGTAAGCATTATATTCATTCCCATTTTCAATGCCGACGGCCATGAACGCTATAGTCCATACGGACGCATCAATCAGAACGGCCCCACAGAAATGGGCTGGCGAACTACGGCCGTTAACCTCAATCTGAACCGCGACTTTCTCAAAGCCGATGCTGTGGAGATGAAGGCCTGGCTGCAGTTCTACCAACGCTGGCAACCCGAATTTTTTATTGACACACATACAACCAACGGGGCTGACTACCAATATGTACTCACTTATGCACTCGAAACCGGCGGCAATATGACTGCGCCTCTTACCCGCTGGCAACAGCAAAGCTATCTGCCTTCGATGGCCCGACTGATGGAAGATGCAGGTTTCCCGGTCTTTCCTTATGTGAGTTTCCGCAACTGGCACGATCCCCGAAGCGGCCTTATCAGCGGTGTGGCTTCACCCATGTTCTCGCAGGGATACACCGCATTGCGCAACCGACCCGGCCTGCTGGTGGAAACCCATATGCTGAAACCATACCGTCAGCGTGTAGAGGCAACATATGCCATCATCCTTTCCACCCTTGGTATCCTGAACAAAGAAGCCAATACACTTTCACGACTTGTCACAGAGGCCGACATCTATACTGCCTCCGCTGATTTTCGTAAAAAGGCTTTTCCGCTTAGGTTTTCCATTGACATGACTGACAGCACAAAAGTGGACTTTAAGGGTGTTGAATACGAGCTTATGAGAAGCACCATAACAGGTGGCGAATGGTTCAGGTATCACCGCGACAAACCGGCAACTTTTTCGCTGAGCCTTTTTGATCAGGCTGTAGTTGTTGATTCGGTCATGCTCCCAGAGGCATATGCAGTTCCGGTACAGTGGCACGAAGTCATCGAACGGCTGAAACTGCATGGTGTCCGTTTGCACGCGCTGGCCAATGCAATTGATGTAGTTGCTGTGACGGACTCGTTTACATCGGTGGAATGGTTCCCGCAGCCCTATGAAGGCAGACACAGGATTCGGAAGACTGCTTCGGTTCCGGTGCGTCGAAAGCTGCATTTGCCGGCCGGAAGCGTGCTTGTTCCAATGAACCAGCCGCTGGCTCCTGTAGTGGCCCATCTTCTTGAACCCCGTGGAAATGGCAACCTCCTCGAATGGGGATTCTTTGATGCCATCTTCGAACAGAAAGAATATGCCGAAAGCTATGTGATGGAACCACTGGCCCTGCAAATGCTCGATAGCATTCCCGGCCTTACAGAAACTTTTGCAGCACTTAAAGCGTCTGACCCGACCTTTGCTGCAAGTTCATGGGCACAGCTTAACTGGTTCTATAAACAAACACCCTGGTGGGATAACCAGTACATGATATATCCGGTGCTCCGATTAGAATCGTATCCGGTGCTGCCTTAGAAAACAACTCGTAAGCCTTGTTTGCTTTAGTGGATTTTATGAGCCGATAGTAATTTTCGGATATTCTCAATTCTTGCCCTGAAGTTACGTTTTTCTCAGAATAAATATCTTTACCAGCGAAATAAATGATTAACTGATATCCGTTTAAATAAAATGTAATCAGTTAAAGCGCTGAATGTAAAATAAATAACACAAACAAACATGAAAAGAATAGTTCCCTTTTTGTTCATCATCCTGGTTTTAGTGCCGGGTTGCAAACTGGTTGATAAATTAACCCATTTCAATATGGATTACAATGTATCTGTGGTAATTCCATCATCAACAGGTATTAACCTGCCATTTAATTTATTCACACCAGATATTAGCTCAAACTCCGAATCTACTTTTGCGGTTAATGACACAAGGAAAGATCTTGTTGAGGTTATTAAACTGACAAAGTTGGATATGACACTTACAGCTCCTCCAAGTGGGAATTTTGGTTTTTTGAAGTCAATTGAGATTTTTATATCTGCACAGGGACTACCTGAGGAAAAAATAGCCTGGAAATACAACATCCCATCTGACGTTGAGAAATATTTAAAGCTTGAGACAACGAATACGGATTTGAAAGAGTATATCAAGAAGGACGAATTTACATTGAGGTTTGGCACAGTTACCGACGAGTTTTTAACCTCTGACCACAAAATTGATGTTCATGCTGTTTTTTTTGTAGACGCAAAGATATTGGGTCAATAGCTCAGATAATTGGAAATCTGACAGCAACATGTTCAATATGATTGCCGGTCTCACTGCATGGAAGTTCATTTCTCCGGCTGATCACTTTGAATGGCACCATAGATGTTTTTCTTACAAGCATAGCAACGATGAATCCAGATATAGAGGCATATAACAGTAAACATACGACTGCAGAACAGGCAATTTGTCACCAGCTTGCCAGCATCATTGACAGCGAACTGACAGAAGCGGAAAGCAAGATCTGGCACGCCCATCCTGTATGGTTTTTAAACGGCAATCCTATCGTTGGATACAGCAGGCAAAAGGAAGGGTGGCGGTTGATGTTCTGGAGTGGGGCGGATTTTGAAGAAGAACAACTGAAAATTAAGGGCAAAAAATTCAAAGACGCTTCCATCATTTACACGTCAATCGAACAGATCAACATTCACGATTTGAAGCGATGGCTGAAGAAGTCAAGGGAGATTCAATGGGACTATAAGAATCTGGTAAAAAGAAAGGGCCGGTTAGAACGCCTGCCATGATCGGAAATCAACATTTTAGACCATTAAAGATGAACAAGATAACCAAACATGATGAGCAAATTGCACGTCTTACATTTGCCTCAGTATATCCGATGTACGTGGCAAAAGTTGAAAAGAAAGGCCGGACTCAAGCTGAATTAAACCAGGTAATAGAGTGGTTAACAGGATTTAAGTCGGATGACCTGCAACAACTCATCGAAGAAAAAGCGGGTTTTGATGTTTTTTTTCAGAAAGCTGAACTCAATCCCAATGCACACCTTATTACGGGTGTAATCTGTGGCTATAGGGTAGAAGATATTACCAATCCACTGACGCAGAAGATTCGCTACCTGGACAAACTTGTGGACGAATTGGCTAAAGGGCGCAACATGGAAAAGATATTGCGCAAATAATCAGATGATTTGCGATAAAGGGAATTATGAATGATTTATTTCTGCAACTAAATTATCATTGTAAATGCAGGTTTTCATCATGGGAATTTACCTTTTGAAGCAGCCAAATTCACTTTTATTCGTGAACGAACCAGAGTTAAAAGCATGAACCTTCCCGCAATAATTTGATTGTTGGGATACACAGCTAATTTTACGTAATGACTCTTTATCAGAGTGCGTGCGCAGGTATTTCCCCGGTAAGGCTTTTGAAGAAAGCGATCAGTGTGGTAATCTGCTCGTTGGTGAGTTCTTTGCCTAATTGGGTAAACGCCATAATTCTGATAGCTTCTTCGAGGCTTTCAACGCTTCCGTCATGGAAATAAGGTGCTGTTTTCTCGATGTTTCTCAGTGATGGGCTTTTGAACACATGCTGGTCAAGTTCATTGCCGGTTACTTCAGCTTTTCCAAGGTCTTTTATCTCTGATCCGGTAAATTCCCAGTAAGGTCCGTGTACAAGTCCGAAGCGTTGCATCATGTTGCCGCCAAGTCCGGGGCCAATATGACAGGCAATACAACCGGTTTCGATAAACAGGCTGAGGCCTTCCTTTTGCTGGTCGTTGAGCTGATCAACTGCTCCGCTCAGGAATGCATCAAAAGCAGCCGGTGTGGCGAGGGTGGCTTCAAACTCAGCAATGGCCAGGGCAAAATGGTCGAAAGTCACAGCGTCGGGCGATTCAGGAAAAGCAAGCGCAAACATATTGTTGTATTCTTCCGACTTTTTAATGATTGACACTACATCTTCGGGTTTTTGCAGTCCCATTTCTACAGGATTAAGCACAGGTCCTTTGGCCTGATCGGCCAGGTCGGGAGAGCGGCCATCCCAGAACTGTGCCACATGGAAATAAGCATTGAAGGTAGTCGGACTATTGCGTGTGCCCCGCGTTCCGTCGTGGCCAGGCGAGGTGCGTTCGTTGTCAACCCCGTAGTTGTGTATCGGGTGGCATGTGTTGCAACTCATGGCTCCATTGGCCGAAAAGGATTCGTCGTAATACAGTTTTTTACCCAGTAAGGCTAAAGGACTGTTCGGGTCAGCTGCTTCGGGAAGGGTGGCAAAATACCGCTGGGCTGTAACCAGCAGCAGCGAATCTGCTTTTGAATAGTTACTTTGTTCGGTCGGGGTTTGCTGATTGCCGCAGGATGATATCAATACGGCCGCAAGCATCAGGAATACAAGATGTTTCATGGTTGTTTGAATTTGGTTTGTTGGTTACAAAGATAGCATGTTTCGTTTTCCGGATAACTTAGAATTCATTTCCAGGCTGGTAGGTTGAATATTGACTTCTTAAAGACGAAAACATGCTTCCGCGCAATTTTTCTTGTTTTGGCAATTATTCAGCGAACAACTGCTTTTTCTTCAGAACGGCCTTGCGGTTGCAGATGCCCGAGGCTATAGGGATGTTTTGTTCGATCAGGATCATGGCATTGCCAAAGTCGTTGTTGTAGTCGCTGATGGTTTGGGCTACTGCCTGAAGGTTGGCTCCCGAAAGTCCGGCAAAGGGTTCGTCGAGCACGATAAGTCCGGGTCTCGAAGCCAGGGTGATAGCGAGTGCAAGCTGAGCACGTTCGCCTCCGCTGTAGTTTCCTGCTTTGCCACGGAATGCCTGTTGGCTGAGCAGAGGCAGTCGCCCGACGAGCCAGGGCAGCATTTCAGCAAGCAATGCTTTTCCGCCCTTGTCGGTGGCAATGCGGATGTTCTCTTCGCCCGTAAGTCTCGAAAAAACTTCTGCACCCTGCATAAAAAATCCAAGTCCGGCCCGGCAGCGTTTCCATGTAGTCATCGCATGAAGGGCTGTTTTGCCGAGTGTCAGATCGCCTTCAAGCCAGGGCAGTTCTCCGGCCAGGGCGCGCACGAAAGTGGTTTTACCTGCACCGTTTTCGCCGGTGATCAAAAGCCTCTCGCCTGTCTTAAGTTCCAAACTGAGGCCTTCGAGGACAGGCTGACCCTTAAGGTAACCTCCGATGAGTTTCTCTACAATCAGCATCCTTGTTCGTTTTTGTACAGGGAAACCATTTCTTTTGTGCTGCCGGATTGCTGGATGTGACCTTCTGTAAGGTAATGACATGTTCCGGGAATCATTGAAACGAAGTCGAGGTTGTGTTCGATGAGCAGCAGGGTTTTGTGTTCATTCAGCAAAATTTCAAGCGCAGCAGCCAGAACTGGTAGCTGATCGTGGTGAATGCCGGAGCAGGGCTCGTCAAGCAACAACAGTTCAGCTTCCGAGACATACAGCATGGCGAAGGCAAGCAGGCGTTGTCCGGCTGCTGAAAGAGTTCCTGCACGTGCATGCCTTACTGCTTCGTAATCTATTCCGGTCCGGGTAAGGAATCCGGCAGCTCTTTTTACGAGCAAGGAATGTTGACCTCCGGTTTTTGTTTCACTGCTGTAAAAATTTTGCCAACTCTTGCCGGGTGCGGCCGACATCAGTATGTTTTCTTCAACACTCAACCTGGCGAATACACTGCTTCCCTGAAGCATTCGGCCAATACCAGCCTGAGCACGCTGATGTGCTTTAAGATTTAATAGTTTAACCGGATTTTTACCGGATGGGTAGAACCAGATTTCTCCTTGCTGACAGCTTTCAAAGCCGCTGATGATGTTAAAAAGGGTTGTTTTGCCTGCTCCGTTACTGCCCAATATGGTGCTGAGGGTTCCCCGTTCCACCTGAAGCTCGACGCTGCTGAGCACTTCTGCTGTTTGCCTGTTCATAACAGATTGACTGAGGGCAAAATGTTTCGAAAGCTTGGTGATATGTAGTATGATGTTTTTCATTCATCTTCAGAGGTTAGTTGTTTGCGGCGCCTGAAGGCGGCATAAAACATCATTGCTGTTAGAATCAATCCGAAAAATATTTGCCTCAAAGCAGCTCCCTGTGCTGCCGGAAGTCCGGCCATACGAAGGAGTTCGGGCAATAAGGTTATCACGATTGCCCCCAACAATGCACCCCGAAGCCGTGTAAGCCCTCCAAGCATTACGCCGGTGAGGATAAGTATTGATTTATCGAGGTTAAATGCTTGTGGATCAAGATAGTTCATGTAAACCGCAAAAAGGCCTGAAGCCAGAGCTGTTGTAGCAGCCGAGAGGGCAATAAGTTGTGATTTCAATCTGATCACGCTCCTTCCTGTAGTTTTATACAGGGCTTCATGGCCGCTCATAGCCCTGATGTTGCGCCCAAAAGCGGAACTTAGAAGACGGCGATAAAAATAAAAAACCAAAGCTGCCGTGAGTGCTGAAACAATCAGGATGAAATAGGGTTCGCTTCCTTTTGCCAAGCCATATATGTCAAGGGATGGAATACCACCTAAGCCCGAAGGTCCTCCTGTGAGTGAAGTCAAATTGTAGGTTAACTGGAAGACAATGAATTGAAAACCAAGCGTGGTTAGTACAAAAAAATCACCTTTAAGTCTGGCAGAAGGCAATGCAAGCAGTAGTCCGATGACCGCATTTCCGGTAACAGCGATAAGAACAGATGGGACAAAAGGAAGGTTAAGCCGGATAAGGCTCAACGCCGCGAAATATGCTCCTGCACCAAAAAACGCCCCCTGACTCAGGGAGATCAAACGGGCATGCCCGATAATTAACTGGGCCGAAACAATAAGTATTGCATAGATGGCAAGGATGATTCCCAAATGAATAAAATATTCCATCTCAGGCCTCCCTCCTTGCCATGCCTGTTAACCCCTCGGGCTTCACCAGCATAATAATGATCAAAACAATAAAACTTACCGAAAGTATCCATTCTGAGCCAACAATAAAAACAACTGCTGATTGAAGCAGGCCGAGCAGCAATCCGCCGGCTACAGCACCCGAAACCCTGCCTGAGCCACCGGCAACGACAGCAATGAAGGCGTTTATAAACACATGAATTCCGGTAAAAGGACTGATGCCAAGATCGTTAGTGCTTAATGCGGCACCCAGCCCGGCCATACTGCCCGACAAAACAAAAAGAATGCCTGTCAGGTAACGATTGTTTACCCCGAGTCGCCCCAACAGCAGAGGGTTATCCCTGAATGCCCTGATTTTTAAACCTAATCTTGTTGCTGAAGTGATGATCAGAAAAATAATAATGGTTAAAGCGTTAAGAAAGAGTTGCAGAAAACGCGGTGAAACAGCTTGTGTCCCAGCAGAAGCAGGGAGTTTGGGGTCATCGCCCATGAGCAGGGTAATCAGGTAAACTACAACCATCATCATCCCGATGGAAGCCACCATCAGTTCGTTGTGGGCGGCCCCGAGTTTTATGAGTGGTTTATATACAAGCCACCAGAGCAAGAGACTCAAAACCGCAGCTATCAGTATGGAAGCCGAAAGCGACAGAATAATTCCACACTGAAGGGAAACAAAAAGAAACCAGAATAAATAACCTCCTGCTGTGTACAGGGCTGCAAACGCAATGTGAAAAATACGCGTAGTGTGGTACACCAGACTGAACCCTAATGCCAGCAGGGCGATAGTGCTGCCTGAAATCAACCCGTTTACCAATATTTGTACCAGCTGTTCCTGCAAAGGCCTTGTTTTAACTGCAAAAATACGATTGAATACATAACGGTCAGAAGAAACTGTATTTTAATTGATTTGAAATCGTCATGACGGTTTGGGGTTGATCAAAAGCAGAAAACTGTATTTTTGGTTTGGTAATATTAGGAATTATACTCAAAAAGCTATCCGAATGGCTTCACTTATTCTATCGGTCAAACCGTTGGGCTTCACCTGGCCGGTGAACAACCCGTTTATTTTCTGCGCCCACCACTACGATCTTTTTCCTGCCGGTGACGGGGAGATGGGGCCTAAAGCCTCACTGGAAGGAAGGCAAATTGGGCAGGATTTCGATCCGGGACTGTCGTGGCGAATGTATCACGGCAGCCGTGTGCCGGGTTTTCCGGCCCATCCGCACCGCGGCTTTGAAACCATTACCATTGTTACCGAAGGCATGGTTGACCATTCTGATTCACACGGTCAGGCAGGTCGCTATGGGCAGGGCGATGTGCAATGGATGACCGCCGGTTCGGGCTTGCAACACAGCGAGATGTTTCCCCTGCTTAACACCGAAAGCGAAAACCCGCTTGAACTCTTTCAGGTTTGGCTGAACCTGCCGGCCACATCCAAAATGGCAGAACCATATTTCAGAATGCTTTGGGCCGAGGACATACCAGTGGTTGAAGTTATCGGACCAAACAGTACTACAACCAAAATTGAGCTGATTGCCGGACAATGGAATGAGGTAAAGGCATTGCCGCCGGCACCGGATTCATGGGCTGCCAAACCTGAACACGAAGTCAATATCTGGAATATTCATATGGGACCAGGCGCTGAGTTGCGCATTCCACCTGCCGGCCGGAATGTCAACCGCTCCCTTTATTTTTACAGGGGTTCCGCTGTTCGGATCGGCAGCGAAACCATTGAACCGAAAAACGCCATCGAACTGACAGCTGATATGGAAACGTTGATAAAAGGGGGGCAAAGTGAGAGCCACTTTTTGTTGCTTCAGGGTCGTGTGATTGACGAACCGATGTATCAGTATGGACCTTTTGTCATGAACACGCCGCTTGAAATCAGGCAGGCATATCATGACTTTCAGCGCGATGGTTTTGGCGGATGGCCATGGCCTCAGCATGACCATGTGCACCCCGCCGACAAGGGTAGATTTGCCCGTTACAGAGATGGGAGCGAAGAAATCCGATGAATCAGAAACAAGTGTTTGCGCACCTTGTCAGGATTAAATACGCCAGAATAGCTACATGACAGATCACTTGCTTATCTTTGCAACCGAAAGCAATAGTTGTTGATTACATTTAAAAGTAATGTTATGAGGATATTGATTATTCTAATTGGTATGATCATTTTGTCGTTTCCGCTTCATGCCCAGTCATCGAAGAAACGCAAAATGGAGGCTGAGGCTTTAAAGGCAGATGCTTATGCCATCACGGAATGCAGGTGTAAGGCCGGCACAGCAAGAATTATCGCGGCCGAAACGAGTAATCAGGCCAGAGTAAATGAATCTGCCGAATTTCATCGTCATTTGGATTTGATGGAAGCACGATTGACAAAGAAGTATGAGGCTGATCCGGGTAAGAAGGCAAAATACGAAAAAATTCAGGAGGAAGCCAGGCAAAAACTGACGAGCTGTCAGAAGATGCTCAATGCCCGCAGAGGTGGGGATGGAGAGAGAAAGCCCGGCCAGCAAGGCAGACCAGCGGGTCGCAAACCACAGCAAAAACCAAATAAATAACCAAAAACAAAGTCATCAATATGAAATCATTTGTAAGTATTTTTTTCCTGGCGGGAATACTGATTATTTCTGCATGCAGTTCGCCTGAGAAAAAACTGGAAAAGCAAATGCGCAAAGACGCCAAACAGCTGGTCGAGATCAGCTGCAAAGCACGCGGTCGCATGCTCGAACTGCTCAGACAGGGAACACAGCAGGTGAACAACGATTCAACCTATGTTCAGTTGAGGCGTGAGCAGCAGCAACTTTCTGCCGGTTTTAATGAGAAATACGGATTGAAAGAAGACCAGCGGAAAATGTTTGGGGACATCCTGAAAGAAGAAAGAAAAAATTCAAGAATCTGCAACGAAGTCAGGGAAAAATACGGCCTTGATGAGGTTTCTGGCGATCAGAAGCCGGCAGAGGAATAATCTTTGGTAAGGCTAATAATTTTGCGCACTTCTTCCGGATTGGTTTCAAACCAGTTAAGCTCTGATTGAAGCGTGGTGTTTATGTCAACTGCCATGTTCCCGCGTATTTGTTGCCGTGCCGAAAGATGATATTCGGATATTCCTGTTTGTGCAATCAGGTTGAGGATGTTGCCGGAGTGAATTCCGCTTCCGGCCATAATGGTTATCTGGTGGCCATATCGTTGATGTAGTGCCGCAATAAATGCTGCACCTTCCGGGGCGGTTGCCTGCCTGCCAGAAGTCAGAATGCGGTTTATTCCCCGATCTATGAGTTTTTCGGCCACTTCAAAGGGTCTGGCAGATACATCAAAGGCCCTGTGAAAGGTGATGCTCAGTCCTTTCGCTGCTTCTATCATAAGATCCATCACTGCCTCATCAAGGGTTCCGTCAGCCTTCAGCGCGCCGATAACGATGCCTTCAAAGCCAAGTTCTTTAACAAGCTTAATATCCCGAAGCATAACTTCCACACAATGTGCATCGTAGGTATAATCTCCACTGCGTGGTCTGATTAGAACATGCAGCGGAATCTGAAGCTTTTCCCTGGCTATGGAAAGAAATCCAAATGAAGGTGTCAACCCTCCTGTTTCCAGACTTTCACAAAGCTCAAGCCTGTGTGCGCCTGCTCTTTGGGCATGAATTGCAGATGCAAAAGAATTGGCACATATTTCGATGGTTAGCATGCGATAAAAATACACAACGATAGCATACATAAATCAAGCGACAAGGAAATTTCGTGCATAATACTGCAACAGATGCTGTATGGCCTGATATGCTTACCTTTGCGCCTTTGAAAGGAAACAATTTTCAGTAGATGATCTATCCAACCCATTTTGAAGAAAAAATTGGTTTTACAGGTATCAGGCGATTGCTTGAAGATGCCTGTCAAACTCCTATGGGGATGGAACACATCAGGGAGATCACTTTTTCGGCCAATCCGGAAGTGATTTTTCAAAGCCTTGACGAAACCCTTTCCTTTGTCGCCCTGATTGAAAGCGGCCATCCACTTAACCTTCGCGATGTATCAGACCTTAGAGACGAAATTGACCGTATCAGGGTACAGGGAACTGTAATCGAACAAGAAGCCCTGTTCGACATGAAAACCAGTCTGAGGGTACTTGTCCCTTTTCTGCGGTTTCTCAGGGGAGAAGTCTCAGAATCATTTCTTCCCGTGGTGTCGTTGTGTGATGGGATTGATATGCCGCCTTCGCTTGTCAAGGAGTTGGAAAGGTTAACCGACGATAAAGGAGAGATACCTGATCATGCCAGTGCGCAGCTTGCCGAGATACGGCAGGAGATCAGGCGCAAACATGGCAGTGTCGAGAGGCGCATCAGGCAGATGCTGGGCGAAGCCAAGCAGCAGGGATGGGCCGATTCGGAAGTTGAGATCACCATACGCAACGGCAGAATGGTCATCCCCGTGAAAGTTTCCGACAAAAGGCGGCTTAGGGGTTTTATCCATGATGAAAGTTCCAGCGGGCAAACAGTTTATATCGAACCGGCGGAGATCTTCGACACAAACAACGAGATCAGGGAGCTTGAATATGCCGAAAAGCGCGAAATAAACCGGATACTGGCTGCGTTTACAACCTTTGTGAGGCCGTATTTACCTTTGCTTCAAGAAGTTTGGGTTTTATTCGGCCGATTGGATGCCACTCAGTCAAAAGCACGCCTCAGCCTCAAAATTGGCGGGGTAAAAACACGGGTGGAACCGCATCCTGTGGTTGATTGGATACAGGCCATTCACCCCTTGCTGTATCTGACGCTGCGGGAGCAGAAAAAATCCATCGTCCCGCTCGATATCAACCTGAATCGTGATCAGCGAATTTTAGTCATCTCAGGCCCGAATGCAGGAGGTAAGTCGGTGTGCCTGAAAACTATAGGATTGTTACAGTACATGGTACAATGCGGGTTGCCCGTGCCCATGAAGCAGAATTCGGTATGTGGGATTTTTGAGAATATTTTCATTGACATCGGTGATGAGCAATCCCTCGAGAACGACCTGAGCACCTACAGTTCGCACCTGATCAACATGAAGTTTTTCATTGGTAACGCCTCACCTTCAACTCTTTTTCTGATTGATGAATTCGGAACCGGCACCGAACCTCAGCTTGGTGGGGCAATTGCTGAAGCAGTGCTCGGAACACTTAACCAACGTCATGCTTTTGGGGTGGTTACTACCCATTATGCCAACCTTAAGCTGATGGCCGACCGCAACCCGGGTATCATGAACGGCGCCATGCTGTTTGATACGGCTAAACTTCAGCCCCTTTACCTGCTGCAGACCGGCAGACCGGGAAGCTCCTTTGCTTTCGAAATTGCACGAAAAATAGGATTTCCGGAAGAGGTTCTTTCACAGGCAGCCGGGATTACCGGACAGTCGCAGCTCAATTTCGACATGCAACTGCAACAGTTGGAAGTGGAGAAGAAAGAAGTGGCGCGGAAACAAACAGAGCTCAGGCTGGCCGATACTTTGCTTAATGAAGTAATTGAAAAGTACAAACGCCTGCTCAAGCAACTCGAGGAGCGCCGGAAAACCCTGCTGAGCGAAGCAGGACGTGAAGCCCAAAACCTTATTGACAAGGCCAACCGGCAGATTGAACTAACCATAAAGGAAATCAGGGAGTCGCAGGCAGAAAAGGAAAAAACCAAACAACTGCGTGAGGCACTTCAGGAGTCAAAAACCATCCTGGCCGGACAAACTGATGAGCTGGTGAAACTGCCTTTGACCGTTGAAGATCAGAAAGAGGAACTCCCGGGCGACCTTCAGCCAGGTGATATGGTAAGTATTGATGAATTGGAAGTGAGCGGCGAATTGCTATCTATTTCAGAACATGAGGCCGTGATAAGTTTTCATTCGGTGAAGCTCCGTACATCACCCGAGAAACTCAGGAAACTTAGCGGGCAGGAAAAGAGGAAAACCATTGTCAAAAACCGTGCTACAGGCCGACAGTCAATTATGGACGACCTCAATGAAAAATCCTCCCAGTTTAAACTAACCATTGATGTTCGTGGCAAAAGAGCTGAAGAAACCATAGAGATGGTAGCAAAATATATTGATGAAGCCATGCTGATCAGCATGAAGGAAGTGAGTATTTTGCATGGAAAAGGAAATGGCATCTTAAGACGGGTTGTCAGGGAATATTTGTCAAAACAAAAAATGGTTGCGGCTTTCGAAGATGCCTCTGCCGAAGCAGGTGGTCATGGTGTTACCCGGGTAAAGTTAAAATAGATTTATCAAATGTAATAAATTAGTTTTCAGCTAGTTTCAGGTATTCATCCAGGCTCATTACCCGTGAATATGTGCGGACGAGGGTGGCCAGTGTGCTCAGGTGTACATCTTCAGCTTTGATTGTTTTTCCCTCAAAACTAAGATCGCGGGTTGCACAGGCATCTGAAACTACCGTACACGCAAATCCCAGATCCCGTGCTGCACGAACAGCAGCCTCGAGACACATATGGGTTTGCATGCCAGCGATAACCAATTCCCTTTTGTCCTGTTCATGCAGATAAGCTTCCAGATCGGTGTTTAAAAATGCATTGACTTCTTTTTTAACAATGACCTTTTCTTCGTTGAGCGGCGAGACAGAAGTATGAATATCCCCTCCGGGTTCGTAATCATGTTTCACGTGAACCACCAAACCCTTGTTTTTTCTGAAAAAATCAAGCAAAACTGCCGCTTTACCGACGGCTTCGTCAGCCCCATCCAGAGGACTCACGCCAGCTTCAAAGTAAAATTCTTGAAAATCAATAAGAATAAGTGCTTTTGGCGCCAAATTATGCTGAGCATACAGGCTGTTTATTGTCATGCAGAAGAATAGGATACAGACTCTTAGATCGTTCATGTGTTTATGATTGGTTTCAGTAGATAGACAAATGTAATGTATCTTTTTTCGTTTGTTTTAAGAACGTACTAAAGAAACGAAATTTTACTAATTTTAAACACAAATTCAAGATACAATGTCCACAACTTTGATTCGCAAACCAGTACGTTTTTACAGTGACTCCAAACGAGTAATAGTCAGGTTTTTCTTTCCCGGACCTGAAACCAGAGTTCAATCTATCATTCAAAAAGTAATCAATATGCCTGAAGAGGCAGCCAGATTAAGTCTTAGCCAGTCGTTGAGGGACTTTTCCTCGCGTCATCGCAATATTTCAAAAATATTTAACAGGCATTTCGAAAGAGTCAGCGCGATTATGAACGGTAATGCAGGAAACCTCCAGGATCTGACCGAAGCCAAACGTTTGTTGATAGGAGCCTATTTCAGTTCTGAATATTCGATCGAATCTGCTGCTTTCTTTAATCCATCAATGGTTGAAGATCCTGATCAAACAGGGCTTAGCGTTGGTCAGAAAAGAGTCATTATTAGTTTCAGGGCAACAGGCGAAGGCCACATCAGTTCAGTTGTTTTTCGCGGTGGTGTGCTCGATGCCAACAACAACCTTCAGCTAATCCCAACCGGAAGAATGATTGATGAAGCAGAGACAATCAATAATTATATTTATTCAAAAGAAGCTTTTTGTGTCAAATTGACCGAAATGCATGCCGATGACCCTGTGGTGAAATATGTTATGGACAAACTTCGCGACAACTTTGATTACAATGAACTATACAGGGCCATTGAAGAAACCAGCCGTGAATTAAAGCCCAATGAAGCCCAGCAAAAAATTTTAAAAACCATCATCTGGCTTGGAGACTCGCACTATGAAATTGATTTTTCGCTTGATACAGGAATTTCTGATCGTGTGATTTTTCCCATTGGGGCCGGCGAAAGCAATGGTATTGAGGACGCCCGATTTGTGAAATTTACTGACGACGATGGCCGCGTGAGGTATTATGCTACCTATACTGCGTATAATGGCTTCTCCATAATGCCCAAGTTCATTGAAACCAAAGACTTCTACAAATTTAAAATCATGCCTATCCATGGCGAAAATGCACAGAATAAAGGAATGGCCTTGTTCCCCAGAAAAATAAAAGGTAAATATGTTATGCTTTCACGAATTGATGGCGTTAACAACTTTATTATGTTTTCGGATCAGATCAACCGATGGGGCGAAGCCATTAAATTGCAGGAGCCAACTTACCCATGGGAGTTTATACAGGTTGGCAATTGTGGCTCACCAATCGAAACAGAGCATGGTTGGTTGGTGATTACCCATGGCGTGGGAACCATGCGTAAATATGTGATCAGTGCCATGCTGCTCGATCTGGATGATCCCACCAAAGTTATCGGACAACTTTCGGAACCGTTGATTTCGCCCAACGAAGAAGAAAGAGAAGGCTATGTGCCTAATGTGGTGTATTCGTGTGGCTCAATTGTCAACAACGATGAATTGGTTATTCCCTATGCCATGTCCGACACGGCCTCAACTTATGCAACAGTGCCCCTGAAAGAGCTGTTGACCTCGCTGACCCCTTCAGACATCACATTATCAGGTCAAACCAATGTACACAGCAAAGGACGTGTGCTTGTTGTTGAGGATGAGGTAATTAATCAAAAAATATTATCCAGCATATTGAAATCTGATGGTTATGAAGTGGAGATTGCTCCCGATGGAATTGTGGCACTGATGCAGCTCGCAAAGGGCAGGTTCGATGTAGTCTTATCTGATATTGCCATGCCCAATTTCGATGGCTATCAAATGTTGGAGTACATAAAGGAGAAAGATATAAACATACCTGTAATTTTTCTGTCAGGACACACTAGTCCGGAAGATGAAGCCCGAGGATTGAGTCTGGGTGCTGCAGACTATATCCGAAAACCAATTGACCGTAATTTGTTGTTGGCCAGAATACAACGTGTATTCAAGAATAATGGCGGCTAAGAAATGGTTTAGCAATCAATTGTGATAGTAACCAGGAAATTGTGCTTTCGGCACCCTGATTCCTGTTGATATTGGTGGACTCGATACCATCGTTGCAACCACCGGTGTTTTCATCGTAAACACAAATATTCAAATCATTGTCGCCAAGAAACCAATGATAGGTTTGAATGAGTTTGTGTATATGTTCAGGATTACGCGTGGTTAACCAGGCACTTTTATACATAATAATCATGGCAAAGGCATCAACTGGTTGCTGCGCAAAAAGTTCATAATCACTGTCGAACCTAAGCCATTTGCGGTTTCCGATCAGGCTTAACCAGGGTTTTCTAAAGCATTTTTCTTCGAGGAAAATCCTTGATTTTTCGGCAATACGCAAATGCTCTTCATTGCCTGTAAGCGAGTAAGCCAAATAGAGCGCGGCTGGAATCAATCCGTTATCATAGGTGAGTGTGTCTTCAAACCAATGCCAGTGATCACGATTGTGTTGTTCGAAACGCAAACACAACACATTGGCAATCCGATTGATCATGTGCAGAAATCTTTCCTGATCAGGAAACCTTCGGCTGTAGTGGAAAAGTCCAAAAACACAGTTGGCATATCCTCTTGCGTATTGTAAGCCATCAATCAGATGCAGCGAGTTGTGGAACACCTCCATCGCAGTCTGAAACAACGAATCAGTGGGGGCATAGCGTATCAGGTAACCCAATGCCCAGATGGATCTTCCCAACGAATCGTCAGACGAATCGTCCTCTGTCATTTTCTTGTCGTAGGTCAGAAAATTCCTGAAACCATCATCTTTTTGCCACATAAGCAGCAGGTTAGAGAAATACACTGTAATCAATTCTAGGTAAACAGGATCGGGATTATCCTTGAATGCTTTTGTGACCACCAGCATTGCTCTTGAATTGTCATCAAGGCTGTATCCATGCTGAAAACTGGGAATTGTTCCAAGCGCATGTTGTAAAATTCCAGTTGAGTCGCTCAGTCGTTTCAGGTGAATGATGCTGAATTCAGGATAGTTCTGCTTCATTGTCAGGCCGCTTTTTGGGTTGCTGATCGCCTGTGCAAACACATCAAGGTAAGCTTTACCTATCTTAGGCCAGGTGATGGTTTTACCATGTTCCAGGGCTTTCTGTTGCATGGAACGTAGCTTTTCGGGATGATCAAGACAATGGATAATTTTCCCGGCCAGTTCATCATGCCTGCCAAAACCAAATAATTCTCCTTTGCCATCTTTCAGCAGTTCTTCGGCATGCCAGTAGGGTGTCGAAAATACAGCGCAACCGCTGCTAACGGCATAGCAAAGGGTTCCGCTGGTTATTTGTGCTTTGTTCAGGTAAGGTGTAACATAGATTTCGGCAGCCTTTAACAATGACATGAGTTCCAACTCACTCAAATACTGATTCATAAACATGACATGCTTTTCAAGCCCGGATTTATTCACCAGTTCCTGCAGGTATTCGCGGTATTCTTCGCCCGAATGACGAATAACATTCGGATGCGTTTTCCCCATCACCACATACAAAACCTCTGGATGGGATGCAACAATCGCAGGCAAGGCTTTAATCACGGTCTCTATACCTTTACTTCGGCCTATCAAACCAAATGTCATCATTATTTTGCGCGATTCCCAACTTGCCGGTGGAGCAATAATATCATGTGCAAATGCCTCGTAATCAGGAACTCCATGCTCAACTTGCAGAATCTTTTCAGGAAGCACCTTGCAGATATCTTCCAGCATACCCACTGCAATACTGTTCATGATTACAATGCGCGAAGAATAACGGGCTATCTGCTTCAGAATTTCCTTTTGATGAAAATTTGGTTTATCGAGAACAGTATGAAATGTAGATACAATGGGAATGTTCACCCTGCGAAGCAATGCCAGCAGCAAAACCCCGCTTTCTCCACCAAATATGCCGAATTCGTGCTGAAGCAACAGCAGCTGAGCACCTGAATTGTTAATATAATCAGCAGCAGCAATATAAGCCTCCGTAACCTGGTCCGGAATAGAATACGTTACCAATGAAGGATAATCATAGTTGGAAAGCCCGTCATTCATGGCTATCACTTCCATTACGAGCTCTGTATTGCTCTTGTAAGCAGCATCAGTGATGGCTTTTACAAGGTTTTCAGTGAAGGTCGCTATTCCACATTGTCGCGGAGGGTAGTTTCCGATGCATATTATTTTCATGGCTGAACATTTACATGAGACGAATGTTTGCCCTATTAATCCGTAAATGTACAAAATTTTCATGGCATTAAAAATAGAACGGCTGATGTGAAACATCAGTTTTATACCCGATTTCTAAAGTGCAGCATTGTCTGGAATGATCAGTTGTACCATTAACATGTCAGCTATACCAGCGTAAATTACTTACCTTTGATGGTAAGAAACGATTTAGTTGTTGCGGATATGAAACCCACGAAAGTCAAAAAAACCAAACGTTCTGCCACCAGACTTGGCAAAGAAGGGAGCTCCCGTAAAAGCGGGATGCCGCCAGGTTCACTGATTCATATTGGTCAGGTGAAAATGCAAAAAGTCCGTTTCGACCTGATCGAATACAATGCAGAAAGCTTTGCAGAAAAGAAAAATGTTGATTTTGAAGAACTGGTTTTTGACGATAAATCAACTTTCAAATGGTTGAGAGTAATTGGTTTGCACGATATTGCGCTGATTGATAAAGTGGGCAAAAAGCTTGGTTTACACAACCTGCTTCTCGAAGATATTCTCAATACCGGCCAGAGGCCTAAACTGGACACTGAACCGGGTTTTGTTTTCCTTACACTGAAAACACTCTATCAGGAAAACGGCAGCAGCGAAATCAGCTCTGATCAGATCAGCATGGTGCTTCAGGACAGATTACTGATTAGTTTTCAGGAAAGTGATCTGGCCATCTTTGATCCTCTTTTCGAACGATTTAACAATCCAATGAGCAGGTTGCGCCTGTTTGGTACCGACTACCTGTTTTATGCCATTACCGACCTTATTGTTGATGAGTACTTCAAAGTGATTGAGAATCTTGGCGAATCCATTGACCATTTGGAAGACAATCTTCCCGACATGCCCGATAAGCAGGTTTCGGAGTTGATACAACAGAACCGCAAAGACCTGCTTTTTGTGAAGAAAAGTATTTTTCCGCTCAGAGAGGCAGTAATGAGCCTGCTCAAAAGCGATCACCCCTTGGTTGATCCCAATCACAACCGGTATTTTGGCGATGTGCAGGATCATGTGATGCAGATGGTCGAAATTATTGAAACTTACCGTGAACTCAACTCGGGCATACGCGATATCTTTCTCTCGGCACAAAGCTACCGGATGAACCAGGTGATGAAAGTCCTGACAATTATCGGTACAATTTTTATTCCCTTGACCTTTATTGTGGGCGTTTACGGGATGAATTTTGAGATTATGCCCGAGCTGAAATGGACCTATGGCTATGCCGGAGTTTGGATAGTTATGATCATCATTGTTGTGATCATGCTGCTGATGTTCAAAAGGCGAAAATGGTTGTAATACTATACAAAGGCTCTCTGCCTGTTTAATTAAGGCTTATTATCTACTCCATGGAATTATTGACCACCTTTGCCTTACCTTTGTGTGGTTAAAACTCCTGCCATGAACTATGTGATCTGGATTGTACTGCTGGCCACGTTGGCCTATCTTGTGTTCAATACCGTCCGCCGCTACAAACAATTGAAGAATTATAACCCCGCGGACGAAAGCAACAAAATACACACCCTAACTGATGATACGTTTGACAAGGGCATAGCCAAGGGATTAGTGCTGGTAGATTTTTGGGCTTCCTGGTGCGCTCCATGCCGTATGATGGCTCCAATTCTCAGCGAATTGGCAGACGAAGTTGATGGTAAAGCGGTTGTTGCAAAGCTTGATGTGGATGCCAACAAAAAGAAGGCAGCCCAGTTTGGCATCCGTTCCATACCAACCCTGATCCTTTTCAAGGATGGCAGGCAGGTGAAGCAGTTCACAGGTGTAAAAAGCAAGCAATCGTTGTTAAAAGCTATTCAGGAACATCTCTGAGAACATGAAACACCAGACATTCGGGAAGAAAAAGGTTAAAACCACAAGACCAAAGCTGGTACTGGGTTTGTTCTCGCCCTGGAGTCTGGCCGGAATGTTACTTGGGGGCCTTGGGGGCTATATTTATTACCTCACTGTTGGCTGCCATGTCGAAGGATGCGCCTTTGTTTCCAATCCTTACCTAAGCGTACTTTGGGGAGCATTGCTTGCGCTTATTCTGGCCGAAGTAGTTCGTATCATTATGATCACTGACGAAAACTAAAGTTCCACTTAAGGAGCTTGTCTGATTAGTTAAGGATTCTGCCTAAATTTACGCCATGATTTCAGAAGCTGCCCGTATTTTGGTGTTGGCTGATCCGCTTGATAACCAGCAGGCAGGTATCCATGTGTACACGCGTGAATGGCTCAGGGCGCTTGATGGGCTCCCGCCGGAGAACACCTATTTTGTTGCCAGACTCAAAAAATCAGGAGATTATAAAAACCTCAATGAAGTTGTGCTTCCCATGCCACGCCTGATTAAGGGAGGAAGGGCAAAGAGGCTTTTTTACCAGTTACCTGATCTGGCAAAAGAAATCAAGGCCGATATTGTGATCGAACCTGCCCACTTCGGGCCTTTCAACCTGCCGTCCTACATCAAAAGGGTTACTGTTATCCACGATTTGACCCCGGTGAAATTCCCTCACTGGCATCGGCTGCACAGTCAGATTGCACAGCGTTGGCTGTTGAAATCCATCCTCCGAAGAGCATCTCTGGTTGTAACCAATTCACAGGCAACATCGCGCGACCTGCAAGAGTATATCAATCTGCCATCTGAACGGATTGCAAAGGTTTATCCGGGCGTTGACCCGATGATGCAGGCCTTGAACGATAAGTCGGTTCTGCTGCATTATGGCATCAACAGGCCTTACTTTCTTGTTGCCGGAACCATCGAACCAAGGAAAAACCTTTTGGGCCTTCTGGCTGCCTACAGGATTTTTCGTGCGGAGAGTGGTTACAACCATCAACTTGTGGTTGCAGGTGCGCGGGGCTGGAAATCGGATGCATTCTTTGAAGCACTGAAAGCTCACCCAAACCGGGCGGATATTATTCTGACCGGATTTGTCCCAGCTATTCACCTCCGCACATTGTATTCCAGTGCACTTGCTTTTGTCTTCCCAAGTTTTTACGAAGGGTTTGGCTTTCCTGTTGTCGAGGCTATGCAGTGTGGAACCGCAGTCCTTTGCAGTAATGCAGGCAGTCTTCCCGAGGCAGGAGGTGATGCGGCTCTGTATTTCAACCCTCATGATACTGCCGGGATTGCCAGACTTATGAAACAAATTTCGGATGATGAAAACCTTCGCGGACAACTGATTGAACAGGGCAAACGTCACGCAGCCCGCTTCAGCTGGCAGGATATGGCAATGAAGCTTGACGGATTGCTGTCACAAATACATCGGGGTACATGAAAATCGTTATCGTAGTAGAGCATTTCAGACCATATGTCGGCGGGGTGGAACAGCTTTTCGGTAGCCTGGCAGATGCCCTTATTCCTCATGGTCACGAGCTTGTGGTGGTTACTTCGCGATACCGGGCTGATCTTCCAAAAAAAGAATTGTCCGGAAAACTGAAAATTCTCAGAACCGGCAGAAATCGTTTCTGGTTCACCTTTTTCGGTCTATGGACAATGTTACGTGAGGTGCGGACATGCGATCTGGTACATACTACCTCATACAACGCTGCGTTGCCTGCCTGGCTTGCAGCGCGGCTTTGCAATAAGCCTGTTATAGTTACTTTTCATGAGTTCTGGGGTAAGCTTTGGTTTACTCTTCCTTATATGAATCGTTTTCAGCGACCTTTGTATTATGTGTTTGAGCAATTGCTTGTCCGATTGAATTTCAATGTGTTTGTTGGGGTTTCAAACCATACATCCTCCATGCTCCTCAGGAATACAAGGCAAGAAGTTGCCCGTATATATAACGGGCTTGATTATGAAGAGTTCGCAGGCAGAAACAAGAACTATAAAAACAACCCATTTACCTTTGCCTTTTTCGGCCGCGCCGGTAGTTCCAAAGGTCTGGATTTGTTGATGCCTGCTGCAGAGGTGTATATGGATAATGATGTTGAAGCACGATTCTGCCTGATTGTACCGCGCCATAATACCGAAGCATTCAGGCACACTGAGAAAATGATCAGATTGTTCAGGCACAAGGAGCGTCTGGATGTGTTTCACAACCTCGACAGATCTGCTGTGTTCGAAAAGATTCAGCAAGCAGATTGTGTGGTGATTCCCAGTTATAACGAGGGTTTTTGTTTTGCCGCAGCCGAAGCTGTTGCTCTGGGTTTGCCGGTAATCAGTTCAGGAAGGGGAGCTCTGCCCGAGGTGGTTGGCGGAAAATTCATTCACCTCTCTTCCCTAACTGTCCCCGGCTTAGTGGATGCCCTGAATCTGGCAAAGCAGGGCAGGTGGCATGAAAAACCTTTCATAGAGTTTCATCTGAATACTACTGTACACGAATACATTGACTTATATCTACAAATAGCGAAACCCAGGAATTGACGATTAAGAGTTTATGCGTTTTTTGACTTTGTATCCCAAAAACAGAATTTGCCTTAAACGAATTTTCGAAAGCTTTCTCCACTGTTTAATAGCTTCAATATCTAGCACTGAATCCTATTCTTTTTGTTTTACTTTACTATGAATTCCACCCGAAAAGCGAAGAACAGTTTTTTTTAAGATGGGTAGCTGCTTAAATGAGTGTTTCTATCTTTGCTGAAATGCAATTGATTGTAAACGCAGAGCGAAAAATGTAAGGTTTTCGATTCAGCACAATGAAACACAGCTTATGAATGGGTTACTTTCTGGAAGCAGGATGCCGTCTTATGTGGTGGTAAACCAAAGAAATCTTCGTTCTTCGATCATTTACTTCATACTGTTTCTTACAAGTGGAATTGTATTTGCTCAATCAAGTGATATGGAGTCGGGCACATTACGAACTTATATTGCAAGAGTTGACACACTTTTAACAATAAAACTTGATGCCCACACAGAATACATTGGTTTTAATGTGGTTGGAAATGACTTTCGTTACGACATACGTCCAAACATTCGTGTTAGCACCAAGTTATCCTTAAGCTACAGGTTTCTTTCATTAGGGTTTTCGTATAAGCCGGGTTTCATACCGGGAAACAATGACACCGACGTACAGGGCAAAACAAGGACTTTTGGTTTTGGCATCACACTTCAACCAGGACACTGGTATCAGGATTTGCAATTTAATTATGTCAAGGGCTATTATCTGCATAATACCATTGACTTTGATCCCAACTGGGTTGAGGGAAAAGATGCCTATATAATGGTCCCCGATTTAAGAACAGCATTTATCAAAGGCGCAACAGGATATAAGCTGAACAAGAACCTTTCACTAAAGGCTATAAGCAGCAAGACAGAAATCCAGTTGAGGAGTACGGGAAGCTTCCTCCCGTTTTTATTTTATGAATACTACGAAACTGACAACACTAGTGCCGGACAGACCCATTTTTCGGGGCAGAGATCAAATAATTTTGATATTGTCCTGGCCTCTGGTTATGTACATACGTTTGTGTTTGGTCATGGATTTTATTGTTCTATGGGCTTGTTTCCCGGGATGGGCTTACAATATACCAGGCTGCGAACTTATCAGAATGGGATAGAGTTACCTGCACATTTTTATGATATGTTGTTCCGTATACAGGAACGTGCGGCAATTGGTTATAACACCCGTAAGCTTTTTGCGGGTGCCGAACTGACGATGTCCCAGTCGTCGAATAAACAACATGGTACTTCGGTAACTACAAACACACATTATGCGTATGTCAGGGTATTTTTAGGCTTTCGTTTTCAAGCTTTTCGTTTATTGAAAAAGGAAACAGATGCAGCCAAAAACATTGCTCCTCCAATAATTCAAGATATGCTTGAATAAACCGGAAAAAATAGAAAAACGCCATCTTCCTTCACTAAGGAAAATGGCGTTTTTGAGGTAAATAAATCTGTGAATCCTATAAACCTCCATGCCTCTAAAGGCACGTTTATTTTACTACGAAACCTATTTTTTAACTTCTACTGTCTGAACGTTGATAGTAACAATACCTGTAAAAGCAGAAATTACATAATCGATAAATTTTACCTGCACCTTAATGGTGTAGTCGCTGGCACCTCCGGCCATTTGCTTGGAGTCAACATTGTTGATTGGAACTAGTCCCCACAAAGCATACCATTGTTTTTCAGCAACCGTTACACCGGTTTTGGCGCCTGAGCCAACAGTGTGGATGGTCGTCATACATGATGACAAAGCAACCGCAAGAGATAATGCTACGAACAAGAATTTGATTTTTTTCATAAGTAATAAATTTAATTGGTTAATGAATAAATTGAACCTATGGAGGATTCTACAGATTTCATGGTTTCGGGGCCAACTCCGGGCTGCACCAGATAGTTGAGTTCGGTGATTCCGGGTTGGCTAAGGACAAAGAGCTTAAAAACAACCAATTGTGGGTTCTGCAATACAAACTGTTGAATGTTAAAGCCTTTGTATGTAAAAGTGTCGCTCATTACTGATGTCCAGGTTGAATCGGCATTGTACCAGGCAGCAGGGTTTTCGGTTATTTGCTTCACCAGAGTGGTGTCAGCGAGGGGGAAATCCTGAATAAGCAACATGCATTCTGTTTCAGGGGAATAAAATACGGCTTTCATTTCGCGGTAAAGCTGTTCATTGATTCCTTGCGGAAACAAGTGGCTGCTGTCGGCTGACAGCCAACCGGCAGGAGGATAAATGCCAATCCCGGAGGATTCAGACAAATAAGGAAGCGCTGACAGCAGAGAAGAGTCAACATGAAAAGACATCACATGATCATTATGTGTAGAATGACCCGGAGCGCACCCGATAGATGCTGAAAGTAATGCGCTGATCAAAATAAATGCTTTTAAGTGCTTCACAAATGATGTTTATTGTTGCTAAATTATCAAATAAATCCTTTTGACATTAAAAAAAGCAGACATTTTCGCACTATTGATCTGCGACTTTATTCAAGACGTTTATTTTTAGGCCCTTACTAAGGTATTGAATTCTCAGGGGACTGCTCCTTAACTTCCAGCCTGAATCCACTTCCATGAACATTGATGATGCTGACATCGGGGTCGTCGCGCAGGTACTTCCGCAGACGAGTAATAAACACGTCCATGCTGCGTCCAATGAAATAGTCACTTTCTCCCCAAATGGTCTTCAATGCCATATCACGTGTCAGCAAACGATTTTTATTGAGATACAGCAGTTTGAGCAGGGCGGCTTCTTTTCGGGTGAGGGTCTGGTCGCCATGTTCAGAGCGGAGTACCATATTGGCTGTGTCAAATGTAAATGCTCCAATCTGAACATGATCTTCTTCATCGGGATGTTCGTTGAAAGGTGTTCTGGCACATCGCCTCAGAATTGCCTTAACACGCAGGTTAAGTTCTTCGGTACTAAAGGGTTTGGTGATATAATCATCGCAACCCAGCTGAAAACCTTTAATCCGGTCTTCTTTGAGTGATTTTGCAGTTAAAAAGATAATAGGGATAGCAGGGTCTTTGTCGCGTATGGCTTCAGACAATGCGAAGCCATCCATTTTCGGCAACATTACATCAAGGATACACAGGTCAAAGTTCCCTTTTTTGAACATTCTCAGACCCTCCTCACCATTGTGGGCAAGTTGTGTGCTAAAGTGCATCAGTTCAAGATAATCCTGAAGCAACATGCTAAGGTTTGGATCATCTTCAACAAGCAGAATCTGAATTTTATGGGCTGTCTTATTCATCATTGACTGGATTATGTTCTTGTGGATATGGCAAAAACACGGTAAATGTAGAACCTTTACCCGGTTCACTGTCTACCTTAATGAATCCATGGTGCATTTCAACCATTCGCTTTACATAATACAGGCCCAGGCCAAAACCTTTTACGTCATGTCGGTCGCCTGTGTGAACCCTGTAAAGGTTTTTAAAAATCAACTGGTGATTTTCAGGAGCTATGCCGATACCTTTATCAGCAACATGTATATAAATGCCTTTTCGATCCGATTCGGTCATGATATGAATTTCAGGTTTTTTGTCCGAATATTTGATGGCATTATCAATCAGATTTGAGAACACGTTCATCAGGTGCATTTTGTCGCCTTCTATTTCTCCCGGTTCAGCAAGGTATTGTGTCTCAATATGCCCATGTTTTTCCTGAACCTGAAGCTCGAATATTTCCGTGGTTTTGTCGAGTATCCTGTGGAGGTCGAAAGTTTTTAGCTTGAGCCGAACCTCACCTTTTTCAATAGTGGCAATTTGCAAAATCTGCTCCACTTGTTTCTGCAGGCGGTTGTTTTCATCAAACACTACCGAGGCGTATCTGACCACTTTATCCGACGATTGGTTCACCTCGGGTTTCATTAGCATTTCTGCCGCAAGCGAGATGGTCGAAATGGGTGTTTTAAACTCATGCGTCATATTATTGATAAAATCAGACTTCATCTCTGAAATTTTCTTTTGACGGAAAACGGTGAACACAGTGTACCAGAAACTCAGAAAAACCATAACAATAAAACCGGCCGATAAAAGCATCCATCCGAGAACCTGCCTGAGAATCATCACCTGCTGGTTAGGAAAATACATGGTCATATGATAGTCGCCCGGTGAAAACAATGCGCTGATGCTGATCTGGTGTTCTGAGTTCTTTAATTCGTCCTGATATTTTTCGAAACGGCCCATAGCAAACCTGCCGTTGCGTTTGTTGTAAATCGCATACTCGTAATCCTTGCTTATTTTCATGCAACCCATTTCTACCCGTATCAGCGAATCGAGCCTGTCGGGTCTGATGATATCTGTTACATGCGTTTTTTCGATAATGCAGGGATCAGGCGACTGAATCTGCTTCAGGGTCGAATCATTATGCAGCAGAATTAGTTGATTTAATACACTCTTCATTCCGATCAAAACACTGCCTTTGAATTGTTCTTCTTTAAGATACAGAGCGTTACGCACCCAGTACACCTGTGTAAACACTACCCCCAGCAGAGAGAAAAGGGCAATAAAAATGATCAGTTTAAAGAGACTTTTCTTCATATTTTGTTCCTTCAGGCTTCAAAATTACGTAGGGGACAACTGCTTTTGACGTTCTTAACATTTCATTAACAGTATTTAACAGCCCATTAACAGACAAAGGTAGTTGATGGATGTATTTTTGTCAGCAAATAATTAACCCAAAAAGTAAAATCATGAAGAAATTAGCATTTAGCCTGGCGTTGATCGCTTTCCTGGCTTTCGGAGCCGCCTCTGTACAAACCGTTGTTGCTGCTACTACCGGCATCGAAATGGCAAGAATGGACGACGACAAAAAGAAAGAAGATGAGAAGAAAGCAACCAAGAAAGATGACAAAGCCAAAAAAGGTGATTGTGCCACCAAGAAGTCTTGCTGCAGCTCGGAAAAGAAGAGTGGTTGCGACGACGACAAAAAGTAATAATCAAGATACGACCAAACGTTTTGTTTTAATTTGGTTTGGGCCTTCCGATGAAAATCGGGGGGCTTTTTTGTTTTGATTTGACTGGTTTATGTATTTTGTTTGTTTATTAATCACATAGGACACTTCGCTTTTATTAGATGAGGCAATGCGCACGCGAGACCCTAAATAAGCTATTTTTGCCAGCAAAATCAATTTGTCATGCATTCCTTTAACATTCGATACACCACCGAACTGCGCACCGAAATGACACACCTTCAGTCGGGCACAGTGGTTATTACTGACGCCCCGCTCGACAACAGGGGCAAAGGAGAGTCGTTTTCTCCCACTGACCTTGTTGCTGCTTCTTTGTGCAGTTGTATGATGACCATCATGGGCATTTCGGGACGCGAGCATGGATTCAGCATTGACGGTGCCGAAGCTAAAGTTACAAAAGTCATGGCATCCGACCCAAGACGTATTTCTGAAGTCGTCATCGAAATAGATTTTCCCGACTTTCCCTATACTGACCGGCACATCAGACTGATCGAACACATCTCGAAAACCTGTCCTGTTTCACTTAGTCTGCACCCGGATTTGAAACAGACAATCAATCTGAATTTCAAACACAACAACTGATTATGAACACGAAAATTACACCAGGACTCAAGGGGCTGCAGGAGATGACCGTTACTGTCAACGACACAGCCAGCCGCTACGGTTCGGGGTTGGTGGATGTGTTTGCAACCCCTGCAATGGTGGCCTTTATGGAGACTACTGCCATGAACAGCGTAGCTGACCTCCTGCCTGATCATGCCATAACAGTGGGGACTGCAGTTAATATTAAGCACCTAAGGGCTTCTCCCGTAGGCCATAAACTGCGTTGTGAAAGTCAGGTAACAGAAAGTGTCGGGCGAAAGATCGTTTTTGAAGTTTTAGTTTTCGATGACGAAATACTCGTGGGCCATGGCTCCCATACACGGTACATTGTAGATAAGGATGAGTTTCTAAAACAACTATAGCGAATGAAAACAAATAGTTTAGTAGTGTTGATTGTCACCCTGGCAATTGGTCTAGTGGCAGCTTCGTGCCGCGAGGAAACAGATGTTCCTGTTATTCCTTGTATTATGAAAACCGATACGTTGATTGCTCCGCAAAACCTCACGGTTGAGTACCTGCTTAAAGCCGATGGAGATTATGGCATTGCAGTGTTTTATTATTTCGGTAGTGATGGAATGGTTGCCATAAGTAATCCTGTCACGCCGTATTATGTCTCTGTAGATTTACCTGTTGGGGCAACCATACATGCAGGATCTGAAGGCTCGGTCAGGGAAGGTTCTATCGAAATCAGCTACAAGGCCTATAATTCCGAAATTAATTATGAACGGATTACTGTTTGCAGTCAGGTAAAACCTTGAGTGCTGACGATCAGCGGACAAATTTGAGCAGTTCGCGGCTGTTTCCGCTTTTTATCTCCACCAGATAGATGCCCGGACTAAGCCCGGGGTTGAAGCTTAAGTTATGCAGCCCTTTTTCAAATCTTTTCTCTAGCAGTTGTGTCACTTTTTGACCTGAAATATTGAGCAGGTTAATAGAGTAATTGTCAGCCGATTGCACATCAAGATCAACATAAATGGTTCCGGTTGAGGGATTCGGCCACAGCCTGCTGTTTGTGTTTATGTCTTCAATGGGTTCGGCAATTCCAACAAACGAAGGCCAGTCAAGTTTCTGAGTCGTATAAATTCTGAATTCGCCGGGTTGGAGGTTAATGGGATCTGAGGTGTTGGCAACGTTCAGGGTGCTGTTGTTGTAATAGTCGTACCAGGCTCCTGTGGCCGAAAACTGAGGATTGATGTCTGTTGCAGTAACACCAAAATTGCCCAGAATGATCACCGACATATCGGGATGTATCAGGCTGATTCTTTTCATGGCTCCGGCTGTGGTCATGGTGATGTTATCGGTCCTGAACACCTCATGCGATTTGCGCAGGGCAATCAATGAACTGTAATAGTGGTATAACTGTCTGCGATCGAATTGATTATAGTAATTCCACCGGATGGGTTTGGGACACACACGGCATGGCTCATCAATGCTTACATCATAACCTAATTCACCAAACTGCCAGATCATTTTCGGGCCGGGTACAAGCAGAAAAAAGGCTGCTGCCATGGCATTGCGCTTCAAGCCAATGTCTAATTTTTTAACATCGTGCCATTGGTTGGATGAATTGCCATAAGTAATGTTTTTAAACATTAGGCGCTCCTCATCATGGCTTTCCATATAACCAACCAGATGAGGTTTAGCCCAACCACGCTGTTTGTAGGAGATGCCGGAGAAATTCGAATTTGCATTCCAGCCCATTGTGGCTTCATTGTAGCTGTGGTTCATATTTCCCCACAACAGCATGCCGTAGTTGGAGAGCTCAATTTCTTCGGAATTCTCCGCAAAATGTTCGAGGATTACATAAGCTTTGTCGTTCACATCCCAGATTTTATCGGCCATACGCTTGAGGATGGCAATTCGGGCGGCGTCATACTGCGAACCTTCCCATCCTGATTGTACATTGGTGAATCCTTTGGTAAAGTCGAACCTGAAACCATCCACTTTAAACTCTTCGAGCCAGAAAGCATTAACCCGGTCAACAAATTGCTGTGTGTGAATGCTTTGGTGGTCAAAGTCGTAGCCCCAACAATAGGGAGGGTGCGGGCATGTTTGGTTGTACCAGGGGTTTTGTGCGGTGGGTTGACCATATTCACCGGCAGTCGGGTCGAAATATAGTTGCAGTAACGGAGATTGTCCGTATGAGTGGTTCAAAACCATATCAATAATCACGGCTATGCCCCTTTTGTGGCATTCATCAATGAATCTCTTGTAGTCGTTTGTCCGGCCATAGGCTTTGTCGGTGGCGAAGTAAAACGATGGATTATAACCCCATGAATCGTTGCCCTCAAACTCATTTATGGGCATAAGCTCAATAGCATTCACTCCAAGTTTTTCAAGATAATCTAATGTGTCAATAACAGTTTTGATATCGCGTGTGGCCACAAAGTCACGGATATGTAGTTCGTAAATCACCAGGTCGGCAGGATTGGGTGGTGTGAAATTAGTTACCTCCCAGTTGTATGGTTCCCGTGCTGTCTGAAATACGCCTGCAATTCCTGTGGTTTTGCCTGTTGGGTAGGGAATAAGGCCGGGATAGGTGGTATTGCTGATGTATCCATCGTTCCATGGGTCAAGTATTTTATGGGCATAAGGATCAGTGATTCTTAAAGCTCCATCAACAAGATATTGATAAACATATTCTTTTCCTGGTTCAAGCCCGCTGATTTCCAACCAATATCTTTGGCCATCAGGTGTGCGTTTCATGTAGTTTGAACCATCAAGCGCCCAATTGTTGAAGTCGCCGATTACAAACACATGTTCTTTGTAGGGAGCAAAGAGTGACAATATTATCTTGGTGTCGTTAATATAATTAATTCCGTCAATGGTTCCGGCCGGCTTTTCAGCCACAATCACCGGGGTTCTCACAAAGCAGGCAAATGAATCAGCAACCATACTTTCGGTACCATAAGCCTTTGCCATGAATTTATATGAACCGTATTCAGATGCGCTGAAAGTATAGGATAAACTTGATGTGGTTGTCGAGGCAACCTTAATATTGTTGATGCTGAGGACAGTAGAATCGGCATCGAGCGAAGCAACTGTAACCTGAATGTTGTCGTTAAGTTCGGCAAGAATCTGTTTTTGTTCGGGCGAGATGATACTGACATTAAGACCGCCTGCGGCTACATCGTAAAAGATATCACCATTCTGGGAGGTTTTGCCTTCAAGCCATGCGCCGCCAACCTGCGTTCCTGAGCGAAACACAAAAGCCATTTTCAAAATAGTTTCGCTGGCCGGAACACCATAATAGTCGCGAACAGAAGGCCCGATGGTGAGGGTATAGAGGTCAGGGGCAATCCGGGTAAGCTTGGCTTTAGGAATATTGACACCCCAATTGGCCACAACATATTTCCAGTCAGAACCGCTGCTGCTGTTGTTGGTTATTACTCCTGTATGGGCATACACATCACCCGTGTATCCGGCAAGTCCGCCACTGCCTTCAGCAGCATTGAAAGTTATGACCACCTGTTGGTTGTCGGTAGGAAAGGGAGGATCTGCGGTGATGAGCTGGGCTTGTATGCTGCCGGTAATCATCAGGGCCAGGAAAAGGAAAAACACTTGGAAGGTTTTCATGATGGCACAACGGATTTGGGTTAGCTTACAAAGATAACATTCTACACACGAAAAGGTTGTAGTTAAATAAAAAGAACATCACATTGATGTGCAAACGGTTGCAGCAGAGTTAACATTGATGGTAACCCTTAAACAACTTACGAAAGCAGGGAGCTGAAGGCAAACAACTCCCAATTGGTCAGTCGTTTCAGACGAGCTCGGACTCTTCTCCCGGAGCAGGGACCCCTACATTACGGAAGCCATGTTTTTTCAGATGGTTTTTGAAGAAAGCCTGGGCATCGGGATCGCCATGAACGAGAAAGGTTTTCCGGATTTTCTTTGGTTCCAGACATTGCAGGAACCTGAGCATTTCGGCATAGTCACCATGTCCGCTGAAGGAATCAATCCTTTCGATACGGGCTTTTATCTGGTGTGGGAAGCCAAAGATTGAGACTTCTTTTACACCACTGAGGAGCCGGGCGCCGAGGGTTTCGGGAGCACAATAGCCAACTGCGAGAATAGTGTTGTTGGGGTTGCCGATGTTGTTGGCCAGATGGTGTTTGATCCGGCCGGCTTCCATCATGCCCGAGGCTGAGATAATAACACAGGGTTCTTTGCTTTCGTTTAGTTTCTTGGAGTGTTCCACTTTGGTTATGTATTTCAGGCTTGAGAAGCCAAATGGATCGGGATCGCCGGAAAGCACATCGTGGACCTCTGCATTAAAGCATTCGGGGTGCATCCGGAATATTTCTGTTGCATTTACGGCGAGCGGACTGTCCACGTATATGTTTACATGTGGAAGTTTTCCCTCGTTGTAAAAGTTGTTCAGCACATAAACAAGTTCCTGAGTTCGGCCAATAGCGAAAGAAGGTATGATGAGTTTACCCCTTTGCACCACACAGGTCTGGTTTATGATCTGCAGCAGCCTGGCCTCTGCTGATGTATTGTCTTCGTGAAGCCTGTCGCCATAAGTGGATTCGCAGATAAGGTAGTCGCATTCGGGAAAAGGGTCAGGTGGTCTGAGGATGCGGTTTGTTTCTCTGCCAATGTCTCCGGTATATGCAATTGTTGTAACCTTATCACCTGAACTAATCCTCAGGTTGGCTACTGCGCTACCCAGAAGGTGGCCGGTGTTGGTGAAACTCACCGTAATTTCCTGGTCTATTCTGAATTTCCGGTTGTAGGATACGCCTATAAAAAGTTCCATACATTTTTGGGCATCCTGCCTGGTGTAGATCGGTTCTACAGGTGGCAAACCTTGCCTTGATCTTTTTTTGTTGAACCAACGTGTATCATGTTCCTGTATAAACCCGCTGTCGGCCAGCATGATAGCGCAAAGATCGCGGGTGGCATGAGTACATATAACCGAACCCCTGAACCCTTTTCGGTAGAAATATGGGATCATACCTGAATGGTCAATATGGGCATGGGTGAGAATGATATGATCAACAGATGCCGGGTCAATACCGGGATTACGGTTTTTTTCGTCTGTAGCCAGTCCCTTGCCCTGGAAACTGCCGCAATCAAGAAGTACTTTTTTGCCGGATGGGGTGGTCAGTAGGTGTTTGCTGCCGGTAACTTCGCGTGCTGCACCCAGAAATTTGATGTTCATATTGGTTTGTTTTTTCTCTTTCGCACTGTAAAGGTACAGCTAATTGGCCCGTTAATGGTGAAAAAAAAAGACCGCCCTGTGAGAGGCGGCCTTTTAAGAAAATCAATTGACAACTGCTTATTTTGCAGGAGCAATTGTATAGGTAAGTGCGTTTGTGTTAACCGTAATTACATAATCACCTGCTGCTTCGGGGCAAGGAATCGCTGACGGATCAGGTTCTGATTCGGTCGGACGGAATACAAGTGGTCCGCCGGTTGAAGTACCGGTGCCATCGGTTCCGTATTGTGGAGCCCATTGTCCGAGGGTGGTGATGAATTTGATGTATTTACCGGCACCGCCAAGGGTGGTGGTGATAGTATAGTTACCGCCTGTTCCGCTCAGCGGAAGAGCAGCTGTGTTGTCCCATCCGGCAAGTGAACCGTCGCCGAGGATATAGAGTTCCGGAGCAGCGCCTGCAGGATTAATGGTAAAGGTTTTGATGTCGGCTACAGCATCAATTTTGAAAGTGATGTCAAAAACACCACCAGCTTTGGGAACGAAGTTTCCGTCACCGTTGGTTTCAAAATTATCGGCAGCAAGGCCGGCCATAACTACTGAAGGATATCCGAATGATAACCCGTTCCAGTCGGCACCTTCGCGAATCTTGAATCCACCGCCGTCAACGGCAAATTCGATGTTGCTCCAGGTCCAGGTGTAGTTGGTTTCGTTTTCAACAACGGGCTTGTGCAGTTGGTATCCATTTTCCCATCCCCATGAAACACCTTCAACGATAAGGCTTCCACCAATGAGACCCAATTCGGTATTGGTGTAGTTGAAAGCATCCAGATCACCGGTTTTGGTCATGGTTGCGGCATAACCTGTTCCAAGTGTCCAAACCATTTTGGCTGTGTATTTTCCGCCGGTTTCGTTAGCAATATTGCTGCCACCAGGAACCAAAGCATTTACTGCGCCACCAAAGTTGGTGTTTACGCGAACACCTACAACACCGCCACCAAGGTCAACGTTGTCGTCAACAATGACCTTCCAGCCACCTGAATAACGGAACTTGAAGTCAGCTTTTGTTAAAACAACATTTGTTGCTTCAAAAGTCATAGTGTTCATGTTGAAACCACCTGCAGCAAGTTGAGTATCGCCGCCCCAGCCACCCGGGGTAGCAGCGCCGATAAGGCCCCAGTACTGAACGGGAACCACAACAGCAATTCCGAGTTCGGTGTCGAATATCACATGGTACAGACCATCAGCAGGAACTTTGAATGCTGTTTCGGTTTCGGCAACAGCACCACGCCAGAAGTCAAGCTTGGGTTCGTCGTTGATGCGGTCAGCTTCGCCTACTACTGCCCAGTTTGCACCGGGGCCATAGGTTGTACGTGCCGAACCTGCAACCTTAACGATGTTGAATCCCGGGTCGCCGGCTTTGAGGGTGATAAACAGCTCGAGCAGTTGTGCGCGGTCTGTTTGGTTTACTTCGTTGCGGGTAGCTTTCATGATGCCTTTTGCATCAAAATCAGCAAAAGGAGTGCTGCCGCCTTTAACGTAGATGCCGTCGAGAACGATTACCGGTGGTTTATCATCATCATCGTCATCGTCTTTCTTACATGAAGAAACTACCATGACAAGTGCCAGAAGCACCATCCATGACAGTTTTACTGTACTAAAAAAATTACTTTTTTTCATAGGATTAATTGATTAAATTAGTGATTAATAAGGGTTAAAATTATTATTGATTGTTATAGTCCTAAATTGGGGTTTGCGTCAATAGCCCATTTTGGGATCGGGAAAGTTCTTTTAGAGCCATCAGTGGCAGGTTTTTCCCACCAGCTGTTTTCCCATTTCCCGTATCGTATAAGGTCTTGACGGCGGTGGCCTTCGAGCCAGAGTTCACGTCCACGTTCGGCAAGAAGTTGATCAATTGTGGCACCTGACCATGGGGCAACACCTGCACGCTGACGTATCGGGTTAATCCATTGGTCGCCGTTTCCACCCTGACGAATAACCACTTCTGCCTTCATCAGGTAGAAGTCGGTGAGCCTGAACAAGGGGAAGTTGTTGCTCAGATTTTCCTTGGTTCCCATCTTGATTTCGTATTTGCCGGCGCGGGCACCGGTTGTCCTTATCTGTTTCGGTGTGAAAGCACCGTCCTCCATAAACAAGGCTGGCAAATAAGGATCAATATCAAGTGGTTCAAGAGTAATGCTCTCTATGATTGGTTCACCCGAACTGGTGAATTGAGGTCCGTATATGAACCATTTCTGTTTGCGAAGGTCGTTGTTTTCGTAGGTATCGAAGAAAGTGGGAACCACTGCAAATCCATTCCATGGGCCAACCGGCATATCGTAGGTTAGGTTATGCTGATAATGAAGGGTGCGCATATGAATCCTGAATCCCTCGAAGTTATCTTCATCGTAGGGTATGGAGAAAATGATTTCGCTGCTGCGGTCGTTGTTGGTTTTGAAGGCAGCCGAAACATCTGATTCCAAACTGTAGGGGCCTGCCAGCACACTGTCAATGTACATCTCGGCTTTGGCCCACTGGGGAGTTCCGCTGTAAACCTCCGAGTTGATATACAATTTTGACAAAAGTGAGAAAGCCATATAGCGAGTAGCAAGAAGTTTATTGTCGGTGAGTTTCAAGTAGGGTAGATTCTTTTCAACGGTCATGACAAGGCTGTCATACATGTCTTTTCTTGAAATCTTGGTAGGTAGAAAATCTCCAGGAAGGTCGGCAGTTGTCAGATACGGAGCACTGCCATAATTATCCAAAAGAAGGTAGAAGTAGAAGGAACGCATCACTTCAACTTCGGCAATTTTAGCGCGTATGTTGTCGTTTTGCTCCAGCTTCTTGAGCAGATCAATGATTTGGTTAGAAGAGGTTATGCCTTCCCAGAAAGTGCTCCACATTCTGTTGACACCTTCAACATCATTCGACCAGTTGTGCTGATGCATTACCAGCCATTTGCCGCCATCGAACCAGTCGGAAGCACGGGTAGGGGCACAAAATCCATCTGAACTGATTTCCTGAGCCAGGAACCACCATCCATTGTCATCTGCAAGGTTTTGAAGGCGCTTGTATGAGTCAACAGTAAGATTAGCAACCTGATCAGCATTTTCAGGATATTCAGAGTTTGGGATTCTGTCGTAGATCACTTCGTCCAGTTTTGTACAACCGGCAAAAACGAAGGATATTAGTGAAAATATAATTATTAGTTTTTTCATGGCTGTAGTATGTTAAAAGCTTGCATTAATACCAAATGATAAAGTCCTGGTTTTGGGGTATACATTATACTGGTCGATGCCATAGCTGAGCCCGTCAATGGTTGTTTCGGGGTCAATACCTGAATAGCCGGTGAGGGTAAAGAGGTTGCTGGCCACAACAGAGAGTCTCAGGCTGTTCAGCCAATTAATCTTATCAGTATTTACAGTATAGGACAGGCTGATGTAGTCGAGTCTCAGGAAGGAGGCGTCTTCAAGGTAAATGTCGGCAATAGTCGGGCCGGTTTTCGTACGGCCTTCTTCATACCAATCCAATGCATCCGGCAAGCCGTTCAGGGATGGTAGGTTGCCCGGGAAATCAAAGAATGATTTGGTGGCGTTATAAACCTTATTTCCGATCAGACTCCTGAATGCAAAATCCACATTCCAGCTTTTATAGAAGGTAAGTGAGTTTGACCAGCCTAATTCGATGTCAGGATTGGCTGTGCCCATAAAGGTTCTTTTTGCTTCCGATAGTTTTGTGGTAAAACCACCTTCTTTCGATTCGTAAACAAATTCACCATCAATAATGCCCACATATTTTGGCAGGTAGAATGCGCCAACTTCTTGTCCGACAGCAATACCATTTACAAAATATGAATCACCCACCATGCCACGTCCGGAGATATAGCCTGCATAACGAACGCCAGTTTCTGCTGTAGTAAACCGTCCCAAATCGGTGAATTCTGATTTATTGTGTGCCGCGGTGATACTTGTTTTCCATTTAATATCCCTTTTATCAACGACAAATGCCTGCATGAAGAGTTCAATACCTTTGTTTGTAATGGCTCCTGAGTTGGCAAAAGTGCGTGGAGCAAGGTTTGGCGGAACCGAAACAACGTATTCACCCAGCAGATCAGTTGTGTTCTTGCTGTACACTTCAAGGCTACCGCTCAGTCGGCTGTTCCATAATGCGAAGTCAAGTCCAATGTTAATTTCACTGGTGCGTTCCCATTTGAGGTCAGGATTTGGGTTGTGTGCGGGCTGGAATGAAATAACCTGTTGCCCGGTTTCGGGGTTGGTGGCCAATCCGCTGGGAACCCACAATGCCTGATTGCGGTATTCACCAATGGCCTGATTACCTGATACGCCATAGCTTGCCCTCAGTTTCAACTGATCAATCCAGGTTATGTTTCTCATAAATTCCTCATTGTTGATTGTCCAGCCAAGTGCTGTAGTCGGGAACCAGCCCCAGCGGTTGTTTTCGCCAAATTTGGTTGAACCGTCACGCCTTATGGATGCAGAGACGTAATACTTGGAATTAAAGTTGTAACGGATACGCGAAAACATACCAATTAGCTGTGACATACCCCTGTATGAGTTCACATCACCCCACTTTACATCAACAAGTGACCGGAGATTGTCGGCACCGATACCTGGCGACTGTGAATTGGAGGCTTGAGCCGAAAAACCGTCATAACCGCTTTCCTGCCAGGAATGACCAAGATCAAATACCACATTGTGAAAATCATAGTAGGTGTTGGTGTAATTAATCATTGACTCCACCACTTTCGAGTAATAGTTGCTGTAATACCGGCTGGCAAATCCATTGTCAGCTGAAGCAAACACGCCTGTTGGCCTGAAATAGGTTCCTTCGTGGTCGTTGCGGATGTATCCTGCACTTACACTGGCAGTGATGGTTTTGGTGAGTTGCAGGTCGGCTTTCAGGTTACCCAGATAGCGTTTGGCATCTCTTACATTGGTAATATTTTCAATGATAGAAAGAGGGTTTTCGTAGTTAAACTCGCGTTGTCTTTTGTTGAAAGTACCATCTAGATTATATACTGGATCTGTCGGATTGCGCGAAATTGCTTGATAGATGATGTCTTCTTTGCCCCAGCCGCCATAGTTTTCATAATCATTGTTTTCAAAGGAAGAGGTCAGGTTTCCTGCGATAATCAGCCTGTCATTGAAGGCTTTGTGGCTCAGGTTTACCTTTGCAGTTATGCGGTCTTTCTCAGTGCCTTTCATAACACCTTGCCAGTTTGCCCTGCCAATAGAGCCGTAGTAATTGCTTTTGTCATCGCCGCCAAAGAAATTGACATAGGTTTCGTGGTTTACGCCTACCCTGTAAATCTCCTTCTGCCAGTCGGTGTTGGCACCACCATCAGTGAAAATACTATCAATTGTATATGTTGGGTTATTTGGAAGTACGTCTAGAAATTTGCGTTGAGCGAATGAGCGGAGTTCGTTTGCGCTCATTACATCAAGGGTTTTGGCTACCCTGTCGAAAGAAGTTTTGTGGTTAAACTCAACTTTTGAAGTGCTTTTCTTGCCTTTGACGCCCGAAAAACTTCCTTTTTTGGTAGTAATGATGATTACACCATTCGCTCCCTGTGAGCCGTAAATAGCCGTTGAGGCAGCATCTTTAAGCACATTGTAGCTTTCGATATCTTCAGGGGCGATGGTGGTTGGGTCGGCATTCGGAATACCATCAATCACGAAAAGAGGTTGGGTATTTGAGTCATATCCTGCCGATCCACGTATTCTCACGGCAAATCCGGCATTTGGGTCACCACCTTTTTTGGTGATAAGTACCCCTGCTGCTTTACCTTGAAGTCCCTGAATAGGATCAGTTAGTGAACCTTTACTGAGCTGATCGGAGGTAACGTGTGATACAGCACCGGTTTTGTCACTTTTCTTCTGCACACCATAACCAATTACAATGGTTTCTTCAAGGGAAATGGCATCGGGAACAAGCGAAAAGTTTACTGTAACTGTTTTTCCGGCCTCAACAGCCACCGTGCGGCTTACCGGAAGGAAACCCACGAAGCTGGCTTCAACCACAACCGAGCCTGCCGGCACGTCGGTGATTGAAAATTTGCCGTCGAAATCTGTTGATTGGCCCATCAAAGTGCCTTTTATCAGCACATTGGCACCAGGCATCGTTTCACCTGTGGATTGATCGGTAACCACACCCGAAACCGTGCCGGTCTGAGCGTGTGCAACCGAAAAGACAACCGTCAGCAGGACGATCGTCATGATTTGTAAAAACAACTTACTCATAATCATGTAATTATTGATTTAGATATAGTGATTTGTGGATAGTGGGTTGATTCATTCCTGTGGTAACGGGTTAAACGCTCATTTTTCCAAATGGTTATAACAAAATTAATAAAACATGATGCAGGTTATTTTTTCGTCAATTAAATTAATGCAAAATCAACCGCAAACGATTGAAATTTGTTCAAAACAAAAATTCGGAATTCATTTATTTGGTCGGTTTCGCTTTTTACATGTGCTGTCATTATTTTCATGACTTGATCAGTTTCATTTGGTGGTTTCAGTTATACTTGGTTTAATTAGATTCAGGCCAATATTTTAAGACGTAGATTCTCCTGTCTCGGTTGCATTGATTGCAAACAAAAGAGTTCATGCTTGCGTAGCTAAGTTTATTTTTTCGAACATAACAAAGGCAAGCCTTGTTTTTGTATCTTTACGCCTCTCATTCAACAGAGATTAACAGCATGAAACGCCAGATCACCATCAAAGATATTGCAATTAAGCTAGGTTTGTCAACCTCCACTGTATCGCGGGCACTGAAAGACCACCCTGACATCAGCCCAAAAACACGCACAGCTGTGAAAGAGCTGGCAGCCCTGCTGGGCTACAGGCCAAACCGTATCGCTTTGAACCTCAGAAGTAATGTTACCAAAACACTTGGATTGATCATTCCTGAAATTGAACATTATTTTTTCTCTGCCATCATCAATGGCATCGAGGAAGTCGCTTACAAGAACGACTACAGCGTGATGGTTTTTCAATCGAATGAAACATACAGACGCGAGGTGAACAACACCCATGCTGTACTCACCAACCGGGTTGATGGGGTGCTTGTTTCGTTTTCGAAGGAAACTCAGGATTTTTCACATTTCATGAAGCTGGTAGAGAATGAGATACCTGTTGTGTTTTTCGACCGTGTAATTGATGGGTTGCCTGCCGACCAGGTAGTAGCCGACGATTACCATGGGGCATTTCTGGCAGTGAACCACCTGATCGAAAAGGGTTGCAGGAAAATTGCCCATTTCTCGGCCCCACAGCACCTGCTCATAGGGAAAAACAGACTATCAGGATATTATGATGCCCTGCTGAAGCATAATATTCCAATTGATGCAAGCCTGGTGTTCCCTGCAGACACATTCGATGAAAGCAAAAAAATGGCACTCAGCATACTTCGCTTACCCACAAGACCTGATGGTTTTTTTGCGGTGAATGATATGTCGGCTATAGCAATCATCAAGGCAGCGCGTGAACTCGGACTCAGAATTCCTGAAGACATTAAGGTGGTTGGATTCGAAAACAGTAAATCAGCAGCTTTGTGTGAACCTGAACTTACAACTATTGACCAGTTTGGTTTTGAACTGGGTAGGGAAGCCTGCCTGATGCTCCTTAAAAGACTGAAAGACAATGGTCAGACAGCCTTCAAACCAGAACGCAAGGTTATTAAAACCCGATTAATACAGCGGAAGTCAACCTGAATGCGGTTACTGAAAGTGATTTTGTCCAAGTGTAAATCCCAGACTTAGGGATGTGCCGAATTGCTTATGCCTCCCTATCCAATATCTTTTCCTGAAACTGCTGCTTATCCCATCCTTCGTACACAGCCTTTTCACATATTTTAGCCATTGACGGGTCATTACTCATCAGTAATCCAAATACTTTACCATTCCTGAGGTAGGCTTTGTATGCCTTGTTGTCGTCTTTTTGCAGGGCAAGGGTTTCGTAAGCGAACTCATTTTCAGGTTTGTTGAGGGAGAAAAAGTACTGGTCAAAAAATTCGAGTTTAAGCCTGAATCTTTTTATTGGGTAAGGGACTTTTTTTCCTGAAGCATTACCTCCGGCTATCTCGCCTTGTTTTTCGGCGGCATGCCACAATCCGGAAATGAATCCGTTGGGATGCTCAGCAACATCCCCGGCAGCAAAAACATCTGTTGCCGAAGTTTCCAGGTATTCATTCACGATGATGCCATGTTCTGTTTTAATACCTGCTTCGATTGCCAGTTCGATTCTTGGTCTGGTTCCGGTGCTGACAATAACGTGATCTGTAAGGCTGTGGATAAGGTCGCCGATTTGTACTATTTTTTGCTTGCTTCCGGTGGATTTGATGGAAACAAGTTGTTCATTCACAACTGTTTGTATCCCATGTTTGGTTAACAGATTGTTGATTTTTTCGGAGAATGAGCGGTCGAAATGGCGGTTAACCAAATGCGTGTTGTTGTGGACGAGTGTAACCTGACAACCCATCAATGAAGCCTGGGCTGCAATCTCAATGCCTTCAACTCCGCCACCCGAAATGATGACGCGATCGCCCTGACTGAGTTTTCTGTTGATAAGACCTGCATCGGCAGCAGTGCGCAGGGTATGGTAATCGTGACGTGCATTGCCTTTAAACTCGGGCAGCACAGGTTCAGAGCCGGTGCACAGTATCAGCTTGTTATAGTTGATTCGCCCGGAACGATTCAGGTTAACCCTTTTTTTTGTGGTTTCGATGGATAGTGCTGTGTCCTGAATGATCTGAATGTTACGCTCACGATACCAGTCGGCCTCAGCCAAAATAAATGCATTGATGGCGAATCCTTTAGCCAGATATTTGCTTATTTTTGTTCGCTTGTAGGGATAACGGTCTTCGTTGTTAACCAGAATAATTTTGGCTTCATCGTGGTTTTTGCGGATCGCTTCTGCTGCCTTGAAACCGGCAATGCCACCACCAATGATCACATAATCCCAAAAACTGTCCATCCGCCTTTTTTGGCAAATATAGAAAAAAGAAGTTTATTTAGAACTAATCCAGATTAGAGATGCCATTGGCTTTTGTTAATGACGCTTTTAATCAGGTTGAATAACGTAACCCGGTGTTTGGAGGTGCAGTTGAATCCGGGACAGAAAAAAAAAGTACTTTTGACCACCAAATTCCAAATGTTGTTCAGGCGAAAACAAGCAAATCCGGAAAAAGAGATGTCATTTTGGGATCATCTTGAAGAGCTGCGGTGGACATTGCTCCGCAGCCTGATAGCTGTGCTTTCTATTGCCGTGCTTGCATTCATGAACCGCGAGCTGATCTTCGACAAGGTAATACTGGCTCCAAGTACCTCTGATTTTATCACCAACAGATTACTCTGTAAACTGGGCGAATGGCTTTCGATAGAAGCTATTTGTATGGATACCCTTAACCTTCAGATTATCAATATTTCGATGTCGGGGCAGTTTCTTACTCATATGTACATTTCCTTTGTTACCGGATTCGTATTGGGGTTTCCCTTTGTGCTTAATGAGATTTGGCGGTTTGTTCGTCCGGCACTCAAGCAAAAGGAAGCAAAGCATTCCTCAAAAGCTGTGATTGTTAGCTCGGCTTTGTTCTTTCTCGGTGTTTTGTTCAGCTATTTCCTGATTGTGCCGCTTACCGTCAATTTTTTAGGAACCTATCAGGTAAGTGATTTTGTTTCCAACCAAATTTCCCTAAGTTCCTATATAAGCACGGTTGTTTCGGTAACTTTTTCGGTTGGTGTGGTCTTCGAGTTGCCGATCATTATCTTTTTTCTCACCAAAATTGGCCTTGTAACTCCTGCATTTATGAGAAAGAACAGGAAGTATATGCTGGTGATCCTGCTGATTATTTCTGCCATCATTACACCGCCGGATGTCTTCAGCCAGATTTTGGTCTGCATTCCGCTCATGGGGCTTTACGAGCTAAGTATATATGTTTCCGAGCGAATTTACCGTGCCGGTCAGTCGTAGAATGCTCAGGTTATAGATAAGGTGTTTTCCTGTATCATAAGTCTTTCAGGCATTATCCTGTTGAATCAAGTTCCGGGTTTTTGCTAAACCAGCCTGGTGTTCCGGTGAGAAAACCAGAAGCAATCAGGTAGAATTGCTCTGATGCTTCGGCATGAACCCAATGGGAAGCGTCTTCAATGGTTAGTATTTCAGCTGTGGGAAAATTAGTTCTGATCTGGCTGTAGTCCGAAGGCAGGATATAATCTGACCGGCCACCCCTGATAAATAAGGTTGGGTTTTCGAATGTAGCGGGGGTTTCAATAGCATCAAACATTTCGCCCAGATTACGTGCAATGCCTTCAAGGTTGATGCGCCACTCAAGTTGTCCGCGCTCTTTCCAATGTAGGTTTTTCATTAGAAATTGTCTGATTCTTAATTCCTTTACCCTTTTCGACAAGCGTTCTTCAACCTCTTGACGACTTGAGGCTTGTTCAAGGTCAATTTCCAGCATGGCTTCAATGATGTTGCGGTGGTGTGGCCTGTCGCCATAGGCTTTCAGGGTTATGTCAACCACAATAAGCTTGTACAAGAGTCCGGGATTTTCGAGGGCCAGGCGCATGGCAACTTTACCGCCCATGCTGTGCCCGAGCAGTATTGGCTCGTGAAGCCTCAGGTTGTGCAGCAGTTCAAGTATGTCGTCGGTAAGAGCCAGATAATTAAATGAATCACTGTGCGGAGAATTTCCATGGTTGCGTTGGTCGGGAATAATAACATCAAACCCCTCTTCGGCAATGCGTCTGCCAAAGCTGACCCAGTTGTCGGATATTCCGAACAATCCATGAAGGATGACTAGTGGCTGGTCGCCTTGTTGTCCGTATCTTCTGTAAAATAAATCCATAACAGCATCAGTTATTTCAAGACAGTTTGTTCAATTTCTTCAACATCAAGCTGCAGTTCGGTGCCATGGCCCTTAAGGCCAAAATGTCTGCGAAGACCAAATACTGCCAGATATGCAAAAGGGGTATCGAGCAAAGCCATGAGCACTTTGAATAAAAAGCCGTTGGCAAGCAGCATACCGAACAGATGCCATTCGATTACACCGAAGCTGCACAACAGGAACAGTACTGTAAAAGTGTCCACAAACTGGCTGGCAAAAGTCGAAAGGTTGTTCCGGAGCCAAAGGTGTTTTCCGCGGGTTGTTCTTTTCCAGAAGTGAAATATCTGAACATCAAGAAACTGAGCCAGCAGATAGGCTGCCAGTGAAGCGGCAACGGCAAGGTAGGTAAAGGAAAATGCCTTATCGAACTCAGTATCCGAGAGCGGCGACCATTCGGTTGCCGGGGCAAGGGATGAAACCACGATGATAAGCAGTGCAAAGAAACTGGCAAAAACGCCTGCCAGCACAACTTTTTGCGCTCTTTTTTGCCCGTAAACTTCCGAAATAATGTCGGTGATCAGGAAGGTTACCGGATAGGCAATAATACCTACGCTTAACTGAAACTCAAACAAACCAAAAGGGTTCCAGTGAAAGAACTTTTGAAAAATCAGGTTGCTGGTTACCAATGAAGTAATGAACAATCCGGCAAGTATCAGATAGAGGGTTTCAGCTTTTCGCCGCTGTTCGGGATTGATTTTCATTAGGTTGGTGTTTGTTGTTTGGAACAAAGAAGGGTTCAGTTTGTTTCATTGGTTTCACTACCCTTAAGCCTGTCATTGTTCAGCAGGGCATGTTCAATCCATCCGCAACGGCTTGCGTCGCGATGGTCGAAGACAGGCACAAAAGGCTTTATATCGAGCAAAGGTGTTTCGTCGAGCATATCAGCATGATTAAAGTACACATTGTTTCCTTCAACCTTTACGAGCTCAACGATCGAAATACCTATAGGATTTGGCCTGTGCGGGCTACGGATGGAAAAAATGCCGTGTTTGGCATCATCAAGAAAAGGTTTTTGCATCAGGGCAGGTGCAGCTGCTTTGTGGAAGTGGTACACAAGGATAATGTGCGAGAATCCATCCAGATCAGTGAGGCCTTCGGAAAAGGTATCGTTCAGTTCGGCAACGGCCATCATACTGTTTTCGGCCAGTGCGGCCTGGATGGGCATTTCCCCAGTTTGTGTGTATTGGGTTCTGATGATGCCAATCGGATGATAGGTTATTGGTTTCATAAATAGTTCTTAATTCGGATCATTGAGGCCCTAACTGTCTGCGGTATAGCTGTATGGTGTTTTCAATGCCGAAGTACAAGGCATCACTGATCAGGGCATGGCCAATGGACACTTCCATCAGGCCGGGGATATGCATGGCAAAATATTTCAGGTTATCAAGATTCAGGTCGTGGCCTGCGTTAAGGCCGATCCCCTGACGAATCGCTTCAGTGGCTGCCACAACAAAAGGCTCAACAGCCTTTTCAGGATTATTCTTAAACCCGCCTGCAAAGCTTTCAGTATAGAGTTCAATGCGGTCGGTGCCGGTTTCTTTGGCATGGAACACCATATTGGGGTCGGGGTCAACAAAAATAGAAACACGGATTCCGGCTTCGTGAAATCGTGCTATGGTTTCTTTGAGAAATCTCTTGTGCTTCAGGGTGTCCCAACCATGATCCGAAGTAAGCTGGCCGGGTTCATCGGGGACTAAGGTAACCTGATCGGCGTGGTTGGCGATCACCAGACGGATAAACTCATCGGTCGGGTTACCCTCGATGTTGAATTCGGTTTTTACCAATGGTCTGAGCAGTGCTACATCGTGATACGTTATGTGACGCTGGTCGGGTCGCGGGTGCACCGTGATGCCCTGTGCTCCATATCGCTCACAATCAATGGCGAATTTCTGTACATCGGGCATATTACCTCCGCGGGCATTTCGCAGGGTAGCCACCTTGTTTATGTTTACGCTTAATCGGGTCATGGGGTTACTTTCGGGCAAAAGTACTAAATTGCAGCCTAAATGTTTTTAATCGTATGAGGTCATGAGGGTTGTTGTACAAAGGGTCAGCAAAGCGGCTGTGTATATTGACGGAAAGCAGTATTCATCAATTGAACGGGGAATGCTTGTGTTGCTGGGTATCGAGGAAGCAGATGGCAATGAGGATGTTGACTGGTTGGTTCCGAAGCTGGCACGACTCAGGATTTTCCCTGATGCGCAGGGAGTTATGAACCGCGATATAATGGAAATTATGGGCGAGTTTCTGGTTGTTAGCCAGTTTACGCTTCATGCAAGCACACGAAAAGGAAACCGTCCGGCTTATATAAGGGCTGCCCGGCCTGAGTCGGCCATACCACTTTATGAAGACTTTGTCGCTAAATTGATTACGCTTACCGGATCTGGGGTGCGTACAGGTCAATTCGGTGCAATGATGCAGGTAGAGCTGGTGAATGACGGACCGGTGACTATTATTATTGACAGCAGAAACAGGGAGTAAATAGAAAAGAGCCTGTCAGAATCGGATGACAGGCTCTTAAGCTTATGTAAGTTGAAATGAGTTAATTTTTAATCAACCGCTGATTCAGTTGTTCTCCTTCGCCGGTTATAAGCCTTATGAAGTAAATACCTTGCTGAAGTTGACTAACCGGAATCACAATGTTGTTGTTGCCCGGGTTTAATATTGCCTGCATGCTTTGAACAGCACGCCCACTGATGTCATAAACAGTTACAGACACATTGGTGGATCTGTCTGAATTTACTGCGAGTGTGGTTTGATGAACAGCAGGGTTGGGGTACATTACCGCTGAAACCGATACAGAAGGAATTTCTGAGGCACCCAGTATTGAGTCTTCTGTCATATTCAGGAAAACATCGGCATGGTTATGCGACTCTGTGAGGTCAACGCGAATATAACCGCTCTTCATGCCCGGGAGTTCAGGATAAATGTAATAGGTGCCATCAGCAAGATTGTCGAAGCTGAACGTTCCGTCAGCATGCACATTGGTGAAGCCCATGGCCTGATAATTCTGGTTGAATAGCAGCACCTTTACCTTGTCAACCATACCTGATCGCTCTGCAGATACGGTGATGAGGCCCGAAATGGTCCCATTTCCCTGATTCTGTGACATATCTATAGGAACAAGATTGATGTTGTATGGATTATTGGCTTCGCCGAGTTCAATTATGGCAGCATCGTCCCAAACGATAACATCGCCATAATAGGTTGGTAGATAGCCACTGTAATTCAACGGAATGGCATAAAGAACATAGGCACCATTCGGTACGTAAGGGAAGAGAAATACCCCGCTGGAATCCAACAGGACAAAGTCGTTGAATGGCGTAAAGCCTGGCTCGCTGTTGATACCGAAAATCATGACAAGGCCTGAGGCAAGCGGGAAGTTTCCTTCAAAAACCTGCCCATACACCTGATTAAAGATAATGCTGTCCCCAACAACGACTATTTGTGCTGAAACAGCAGTACAGTTGTTTGCATCGCTGCTGAGCAGGGTAACATAGTAGGTGCCTTCCGAGGCATAGGTATGGCTTATCTGTTGTCCGGTACCTGAAGTACCATCGCCGAATGACCACTCGAACATGGCAGGCAGGTTGGTTGAATGAAATCCGCTAAATAACAAGGTGTTGCCTGCTGCCTGATAGGTGAAGTAGTTATAACAGTCACCAACATTTTGTCCAACATACACTATTTCGCACCAGGTGCTCTGGCAGTCCCCGGTTGCGGTTATGGTCAGGCAAACTTCGTATTGACCCGAGAGGCTGTAGTTGTGTAAGGGATTCTGTTCTGTGGAATAGGTTCCATCGCCGAAATCCCATGTCCATGAAAGAATATTTCCCATTGAGGAATCAATAAACTGAATGGCATAGGAATTATCGGGCATTGAGTCCAAGGCCGGGTACCAGCTGAACATACTCATGCATCCGGAAGCGTTAGTTACGACAACATATGTGCAGAATTGGTCATAGCAGCTGCTGTCGGCGCTGGAAATTGTAAGGCATACATTATACACACCTTCCTGACTATAGGTATGTACCGGGTTTTGCAGGGTTGAGAAATTGTTGTCGCCAAAATCCCAGTACCAGCTGTCAGGATTACCAAATGACAAATCACTAAAACCGACTGTTAGACCACTGTTTGGTGCTAAATAATGCTCAAATGCAGCCTGACAGAAACTGGTGTCGGTACCCACCATTACAGGAAGACACAATGTGCTCGAACATCCGGCAGAATCATTCGTAATGGTCAGGCATACTTCAAAAAATCCCGGGCCTGAGTATGTGTGTACCGGGTTTTGTTCAAATGATAATGTTCCATCGCCAAGTTCCCACATCCAGCTTGTTGGATTTCCGGTGGATAAATCAGAAAATGCTATGGAAAGGCCTAATGGATCTGTGGGTTGGTAGGTAAAGATTGCCTGACACTCACTTCCTAAGGCACAATACGAAAAGTCTTGAACGATAACACTGTTATTCCAGTCAATGAAATGAATGTAGGCTTGCATGGCTCCATCACAGTCAGGAATCGCTACTTCAACAATAGCGCTGGTTGCATTGAAGGGTGTGCTGAAATCGTAATTGCCCGATGGGCCGGTGCTGACCAGAAAGGTCGTACCGTTCATGGTGTCATTAGCATAAAAAATGGTGATGCTAACAGGATGATTGATCACAGGCAAACCATCATTGGCGTTAGTTATCTGTCCACTGACAAATATCGTTGGTGATTGCCCGAAGACAAAACTACACTGGAGCACAATGGCTGCCAGAATCAGAAGTTTTTTCATGGATTGGTACATATTTTTAATTTTATATGTTTACTTTGACTTTATAACAATGAGTTTGAAAAAGGTTGCCTGAGTTAGGTCAAAAAATGCCAAAGGCAATCCGGAGGCTGAAGCTGTATGGAGGCGATGAAGAATTTGATTTCTCATATACTGAATTAAAATAGTAGGCTGCGCGTGGTTCAATTTCAACCACAAAACCGTTCATGAGATAACTGAAGTTAATTCCACCTGAAAAATGCCAGTTAGTAAGGATTCGTTCAGGGGTTATCCGGTTGATCTGTACAAGCTGGTCCTTGCCTGGATCATATATAAAGGATACAGGTTTTCGGTTGGCGAGCACTGACAAGGTGGGCCCGAATCTGAGTCCCAGACGGTATTTAGGTTGCATGATAAAATCATAGCCGAATTCGAGAGGTATCTGGATATACATGTGCTGCTTGTGCACCTTTGCATGATAGGTTTCGGAGGCTGTATCGTGAACATCTTTCTCGGATTTGTAATAGGTGGGAATCAGGTGAAAATTGTTTGCAGCCAGTGTAAAAGTTATTGAATCCAATGCGGAGTAAGTGCCCAGATAGGGCTTGTATTCTGCAGCGTATTCGTAATAGCCTTTGCTAATTGACAGGCCGGCTCCGGTGCGCGCACTGTAACGATTGCCGAAAAACCTGTACTGGATTTCAAACCCTGTATTATGGATCAGTTTCTCATTTTCGATGATGTTGAAGATCATTTCGGGCCGGTAGAAGAGTCCGATACCCAGGCTGCTGTGCTGAATGGCCTTCATTTTTGCCGGTTGATTGTTGATTGCTTCTACTTGAGGAGTGGCAATGTCTGGCAGCACTTCAACTTCTGATGCTTCAGCAACTTCCTTTTCAGAAGCAGATTTACTTTCTGCCGGTTCGTTCTCGGTAACAATACCCGAAATGTTTTCTGTAGTTGCAGCCTGAGCAATATCTGTTTGCATATCACCAATCGGAGGTTGAAGCTGACGGTTTATGTTTTCCCTGACTTTTTCGTCTAAAGTTATGATCGGGGAATTGTTAGTCATTGTTGCTGAAGGCATAGCCTCATTTGCGTCAGGTTTTGTTTCGGGGGCAACGTTTTCGGAAATAGTTTTTTCCAATGGAAATTCATTATTAATTAAGGGAGCGACAGGTGTTCCGGAACCGGCGGTTTTCTCTTCATAGATATTCAACCAAAGCAATAAGAGTCCGGTTAACAGCAGGATAACCATACCTGAACCCCAAATAAATCTGCTATTTTGCGTTTGTTTGGAAACGGGCATCATTGAAGCAGCTTTGTCCAGAAACAACTGCTTGCTTCCTTCTGAAGGTTGTATGGTGCTTTCGGCCAGGGTATCTCGCAGAAGCTTATCTATTTCATGATTTTCTTTCATAACTCAAAGTGCTTTTAAGGTTTGAGTACTCAGCTACAGTTGCTTTCAGGAACTTTCGTGCCTTATGCAGCTGAGTTTTTGATGTATTTTCGGAGATACCGAGTGTTTCGGCAATCTCTTTGTGGCTATAGCCTTCGAAGACATATAAATTCATAACCGTTCTGTATCCTGCCGGGAGCTGTACGATACAGTCCATAAGTTTCAAGGAATCAATCTGTTCGGGCAGTTCAGTTTCTTCAGCAGTTTGGTCGGTTTGGTTATGGATGATGCGCTCCGATTCAAAATCGCCAACTTCAATGAACCTGTTTTTTTTTCGGAGGAAATTAAGGGACTGGTTTACACATATTTTCTTCGCCCATGCCTCGAATGATTGTTCATTTAAGGGAGCAAAACTATCCAGTGAATGCAACACCTTAAGCAGTGATTCCTGCATAATGTCTTCAGCATCCTGTTTGTTTGAGAGGTATCGCATGGCAACAGCAAGCAAAACCGGTGCAGTCTGGTCAAAGTAACGGGACAGTGCCTGTCGTTCGCCTTTGCGTAACTGACTCAAAAAGCCAGAATCGGGACTGCTGCTGTGCACCGGTATTACATTTGATCCGTTTGAATTGCTACCCATAAACCATCCTTATCAGGAAGAACACCAATATGGCAAAAGGTTGCCTGAGGATCAGCAAAAATAGGGGTAAAAAGTGGCAGGATGCTGTGATTTCGTGTAATAAATACTGATTATCAATATGCAAAGAAGTCATATTGATTTGAAATGCAAGTAAACAGTAGTGATAATACCGAATTCACCAAGGCCATTGATACGCAGATTTTCTCTTTTCTATCGCTTCAGAATCTTGAAAGCTATGTTTCGTCCCATTCCCTGAAACATGGCCATGTTGATCCAGACAAACGCAAATTGTTCCATCAGTTGAAACCGGTCGTTGCCCCCCATATCATAACATTCGGCAAACCCGGCATCGAGTGCCAATTGTCTGGCGACGGCTTTCGCTTCTTTGCTGTCTCCGGCCATAAACATGTCTATGGCAACATCGCCATACTTTGGGTTTTCCATATTGTTTGCTCCGGTGGTGTTGAAACATTTTACAACATCATTTGATGCGGTATTGGCCAGGATTGCATCGGCTGTGTTGCTGAAACCTTCGGGCCCCCGTCCCATCACCACGTTCATAGCATCAATGATGATTTTGCCCTGAGTATTGCCCAGTGATCTGGCAGCTTCAATGGCTGCCGTGGCTGGGGTTGCAAGCAATATTACGGATGAAGAAGCAACGGCTTCAGACACGGGCATAGCTACAATACCCGGTTCAGAAAGTAGTTCTTTGCCTTTAAAATTTTCTGTGTTCCGCACACCCAGTATTATACCGTGTCCTTTAGCTGCCCAGCTTTTACCGAGGGCACTGCCTACATTGCCTGTGCCAATGATTGCGATGTTCATAAATGTTAACTTACTGTATAAGAATAGTTTTGCTGACTGATTGACCTCTGGATCCGATGATCACATGAAAAATACCTATCTGACTAATCTGCAGGTTCACCCATTCTTCAGTTGTTGAACGTTCAAGAATTATTTGCCCCAACTGATTTACAACAGTAATGTTTTTCAGTCCTTCCAAGGGCAGATGCAATTGTATATCTCCCTTCGATGGGTTTGGCCAGATAGTTGGGTTGAAAGTGGGTTGAAGTATTTCTTTTGAATTAGTAATCAGGCCATCAAGTGAATACTTTCTGAAAAAACCCCAAATTGCCTCACTGGCACTGAAGTCCATATTGGTTATGTTGATGTTCACTGGTGCACCGGGCCAGGAGTGACCGCCACCCAGCACTTTATAATGTTCGACGGAAACACCATCATCCCCATTGGTATAAAGATAATGCTCGGCAGTGCATCCGTCGCTGGGGTCGTTATCAGGAACAGGTGTCACTATTGGTGTGGGGTTACATACGTTGTGTGTTACCCAATAATTGACCAGGTTTGGGACAGATACGAAGAAAACATTGCCGTTGTATGGGACAGTTCCATCGGCAGTTCCGTGTATTTGCATCACGGGCACTGGTCGCTGCGGACTACAGGCATTCAAATTGGCGTTGGTCATGGTGCCGGTAACGGAGGCAATGGCTGCTATACGGTGGCTCAGGAAACAAGCCAGATGGTAGCTCATGAAGCCTCCGTTGCTCATACCTGTGCTGTAAATCCTGTCAGAATCAATGTTATATGAGTTGGACAAGGTGTCAATCAAGGCTTCAAGAAAACCGAGGTCGTCAACCTGCGAGTTGCCGAAAGTGTTCCAAAACAATTGGTTGTTTCCATCCGGTGTACCATTGGGATGCACTATAAGAAAAGTTGCTGTATCGGCAATCGGGCGAAAATCACCATAGAATTCCTGCTCGATGTTGTTCGATCCATAACCGTGGAGGTTGAGCACCAGGGGTGTCGGGAGGCCCGGGTCGTAGGAAGCCGGGACATACAACCTGTAGCTCCTGTTGAGTCCGTCAAATTCAAAGCTTCCCTGAATGGTTGTTTGTGCGGACAACAGGTTCATCGAGAACAGAATAACTGCTATGAATGCCGGAATTTTCATGATCATGTTGCTTTGGTTTATGAGTGCTGAATTATACAAATATAACCATGTTTTAATTGAGGGTGAGAAGCTAGTAAGCAACAACAACTCATTCAGTCCTGAAAAAGTTTTTAATCACCTTTGCCCTGTACTCAAAAATGCCATTCAGTTGCCGTTTCACAAACATCAGGTGTGCCAGACGTCCCAGAAAGCCTAGAGGCAGTTTGTAGCTGACAATATCGGTCATTTCAACACCGCCTTCCACCTCGCGGAAATGATGCTCATGATGCCACATGGTGTAGGGTCCGATGCGTTGTTCATCAACAAAGAATTTCATGTCCTCAACATGGGTGATTTCGGTTACCCAGGTCATTGGGATGCCCATCAGGGGTTTTACACGGTAGGAAATGATCTGTCCGGGATACATTTTTCCTTCACCCCCTTTTGTTATGGTAAAGTCCATGTATTCTGGCGAGATTTTTCTGAGGTTGTGCGGAGAACTGAAAAAGTCCCATACTTCTTCCAACTGGGCGTTTACTTTGGTTTTGTCAATTAACTGATGCATAAATTTTAATTTGCATCAATGAAACAATAAATGTGGACAAAAGTTTTCGGTACGGCATTTAAAATCCGCAATCGTTTGCGAAAAATTGGATATCTGTCCCTGATTCCTGAAGTTCTTGTTTTTTCTGTGAAACATGGGATTCAGAAAGCCGGAAATTATTTTATAAGTAGTATAAAAATAGTGTTTTACGCGTATCAAAGCGAATAATTTTCTTAAACAAGCCTTTGAAGAAATGAATTGCTGTTATGTACTAACTTTATATCTTTACCATCAAAACCATTTGACCATGCACAACACCAAGCCCCGACTATCTTTCTGGCAGATATGGAACATGAGTTTTGGATTCATGGGAATCCAGATGGGCTTTGCCCTTCAGAATGCCAATGCGAGCAGGATTCTTCAGACATTTGGTGCCGATGTGGAACATTTGTCCTGGTTCTGGCTTGTTGCGCCCATCACCGGCATGATTGTTCAGCCCATTATCGGCCATTACAGCGACCACACCTGGAACAGACTTGGGCGTCGCAGGCCTTATTTTCTGTTTGGCGCAGTCATGGCATCGCTTGGTCTCATCCTGATGCCCAATTCACCCATGTTTGCTGCTATGCTTCCTGCTTTGTGGATTGGTGCCGGTATGCTCATGATTATGGATGCTTCCTTCAATATTGCGATGGAACCTTTCAGGGCTTTGGTGGCTGATAAGCTGCCTGCCGATCAGCGTACACTTGGATTTTCGGTTCAGACCGCACTCATAGGTGTGGGTGCTGTAGTGGGTTCGTGGTTGCCCTATGTAATGACCAATTTGTTTGGCTTCAATGAACTTGCTGATGAAGGCTCTGTTCCCTTCAGCCTGATACTTTCATTCTTTGTTGGGGCTGCCGTGTTGATTTCGAGTATTATCTGGACGGTAACCACTACCACAGAGTATTCTCCTGAGGTTCAGGCCTCATTTGACGAACATGATGAAAGCGTTGCTGAAGAATCGTCAAAGGGATTCATGGAGATATTCAGGGATTTTGCACGTATGCCTTCCACTATGAAGCAATTGGGTCTGGTGCAGTTCTTTTCGTGGTTTGCCTTGTTCTCGATGTGGGTATTCACTACTCCGGCGCTTGCTCAGCATGTGTGGGGCCTTTCGGCTGATGACAGAAGTTCAGCAGCATTCAATGAAGCCGGTGATTATGTAGGCGTAATTTTCGGGGTATATAACCTGGTGGCAGCATTTTTTGCACTTGCCCTTCCGTTCATTGCCGCGAAAGTCGGACGCCGCATGACCCATGCCATTTGCCTCACGCTTGGCGGACTCGGAATGATGTCCATTGTGTTGGTTACCAATACGGATATGAAATGGGTATTAAACCTTAGTATGGTTGGTGTGGGTATTGCATGGGCAAGTATTCTGGCCATGCCTTATGCAATCCTTGCAGGTTCAATCCCCGTAAAAAAAATGGGGGTTTATATGGGAATCTTCAACTTCTTCATCACTTTTCCACAGATTGTTAACGGGATCTTTGGTGGACTTATCGTAAAGCATCTTTATGCCGGACATGCTGTTTATGCCCTCGTTACGGCCGGAGCTATGCTTATCCTGGGTGCAGTGTCGGTGATGTTTGTGAAGGATGTGGACGATGTGGTAAAATAATCATCTGTTCAACCCCGAAATTTCTTTCATCTTTTCAAGTATAAAGTACACACCCGGACAATAGGTGGCATTGATGGCATGCAGCCTTATGTTGTCACGGAACGCCATTTCGTTGGTGTGCGGATATTCGCGGCAGGCTTTGGGCCTTACTTCATAGATGCTGCAATACAGGTCTTCGCCCAGAAAAGGGCATGGGGTTGTGTTTATGACCTGATCCCCGTCTTCATCGCGCCGGATATATTGTTCGCTGAACTGTGTGGGCTTCATCCTCAGTTGTCTGGCAATTCTTTTGATATCCGTGTCGTTCACAATGGGAGGAATGTTTCTGCAGCACCCGGCACAACGGAGACAATCCACCCGTGCGAATACTTCTTCATGCAGCCTGTCGGCAAGTTCATTGAGTTTTTTGTCGGGAAGCCGCGTAACTGATCGAAGGAATTTCTGGTTTGTGGCAATAAATGCTTTTCCTAACTGTCCTTTGTTCTTTTTATCATTCCAGACTTCTATCAGTGAACTATTCACAGTGTAAATGGCTGTTGGGTTTTGATAAACAAGAGTTGTCGGTTCAGAGCATTATTTTGCGGTTCACCGGCTTTAAAATCATGGCACAGCGGTTCACATTGTACACCTTCATATATGCATTACCATCGCGTTCGTATGAAGGATAGTGAATGTTTGTGTCAATACGGCCGAATCCACCATAGGCAGGATTGTCGGTAGTCAGCAGTATTTCGTAGTCGCCGGTTTCTTTCAGGGGTATTTCGTAATCGGGTATGGCGTGAGTGGTATGCCAGTTGAACACAAAAATAAGGTGGTTGCGTTCAAAAACTAGGGTTTTGTTGCCTTCATCGGCCCACAACAGCCAGGGGGGCATTGCCAGCATGATGTTGTATTGTCGTACTAATGAAATCATCGCTTTGTCGAAATCGGAAAGCCAATGGTACTTCAGGTAGTCTTTTTCGGCCAGTGACCATTGCCTGCGGGCGTGTTTATAGCTCCAGTTGTTGCCTTCACGCGGAAAATCAATCCATTCGGGATGACCGAATTCATTGCCCATAAAGTTGAGCCATGCCTCGCCTCCCAGTGTGATGGTAAAAAGCCTGATCATCTTATGAAGTGCAATTCCGCGATCAATATCAAGGTTTTGCTGCTCCTTACTCATGTTGAAATACATTTCTTTGTCCATGAGCCTGAAGGCGATGGTTTTGTCACCTACGAGTGCCTGATCGTGCGATTCGGCATAGGCCACCGTTTTGATGTCGAAATGTCTGTTGGTCATGGTTTGGAACATTTCGTGGATGTTCCAGTCCTCATCGCGCTGATCCTTGAGCAGTTTGATCCAGAAATCGGGCAAACCCATTCCCAGACGGTAATCAAAATCAATCCCGCCCTCTTCAATTTTATTACACAAACCCGGCATCCCACTGACCTCCTCGGCTATGCTGATGCTTCCCGGAAACTGTTCGTGCATCAGGGAGTTGGCTAATTGAAGGTAGGTTACGGCATCAAATTCAACACCTTCGGTGAAAAACTGTTCCGGACTGCCAAATTCAACCCCGTTCCCATGGTGAAAATAGAGCATAGAGGTAACTCCATCGAAGCGGTAACCGTCAAAACGGAATTCGTCTAACCAATAACGAACGTTGGAAAGCAGCATCCGTACCACCTCGTCCTTGCCGTAGTTGAAGAGTTTCGAATCCCACAACGGATGGTCGCCACGTGGCCCTGCATGGGTATATTGATGATCGGTGCCGTCAAACAGGTTAAGGCCTTCGCGGGTATTCTTCACGGTATGCGAATGCACGATATCCATGATGACGATCAGACCCAGGCGGTGGGCTTCGTCAATCATGGCTTTGAGTTCTTCGGGTGTGCCAAAACGCGAACTGGGAGCGAAGAAATTGCTTACATGGTAACCAAAGGAACCATAGTAGGGATGCTCGGCGATAGCCATCAGCTGTATGGCATTGTAGCCGGCTTTTACGATCCGGGGAAGTATGTTGTTCTTGAATTCGCTGTATGTCCCTACACCTTCATATTCCTGTGCCATGCCCACATGCGTTTCGTAGATCAGCAGCGGTTGCCCTGGTTTCAACGTTGGTTTGGGGTGTTTGAAACGGTATGGTTTTTCTGGATTCCAGAACTGGGCGGTAAAATCTTTGGTAACTTCGTCCTGTACCACCCGTTTAATGTACACCGGAATGCGTTCGTCTTCGCCCATAGCACTGCGCACCAGTAACTTAATCAGACTTCCGTGCTTAAGTTTGCCGGAATAGTGTTTGTCGTCGAGAAACAATTCCCAGATTCCGTATCCAGTGTTGATCAAAGGGTTTGCCGAGCGGTTCCATCCGTTGAAATCACCGAACAGAAATACTTCGCCAGCGGCCGGTGCCCACTCCCTGAACCACCAGCCTTTTCGGATCTTGTCGTAGTTGAACCCAAACAATTGGTCAGCGGTGGCAAAGGCTTTCAGGCTGCCATAAACTCTGTTGATATGGTCGAGACGATGCAGGAAACGTTCGTAGCGTTCGGTAACGGCCTGGCTTACAGGTTCGAGCCAGGGGTCTTTTTGCACAAGAGGAAGGGGTTTTTGTGGCATGTTCAGTATATCGGGTGGAGTTCGTAAATGGCAGTTTCAGATGGTGTAAGTGATATTTTTAGTCCTTCTTCAGGAAGTTCCGAGGGTTTGAATACAATTTTTTCGGAGGGTTTCAGCAGGTTCACTGCCAGCCATTGTTCGCCTTTTTCGATGGGGATATCAGCTTTAAGCAGGGCATCAATAGGGATGTTGAGCCGCATTGACCGGCTCTCTGTGGTGTGGAAATTGGTTACTATGACTAATCTTTGGTTCAATGTGAAACGCATGAACGCATACACAAAGCGCGGGTCGAAATCGGTGTACCAGGGGTTTGCCCACATCAGGTCGTAGAAGGCTCCCGTCTGGAAGGCGGGCATATCGCGGCGCATGGTCAGCAGTTTGCGGTAGAACGAAAGAAGCTCAAGTTGATCTTTATTGAGTTTTCCCCCATCGAAACTGCCATCGTTTATCCATGCCTGAACGGAGGGCATGTGGGTATAATCGAAAATGCTTGTTCGTCCGTCATCACCGCTGTATCCTGCTGCACCTGTTGCCTTTTCGCCGCATTCCTGCCCGTTATACACCATAAAAGGTCCGCGATGCATAAGCGCACTCACCACCACTGCCGGAAGGGCTTTGAATGGGTTGCCCATGAAATGCTGCGAGGCGAGGCGCACCTCATCGTGGTTTTCCATGAAGCGAAGCATGCGGTTGTCGCGCACATCGAGCATCTTCCAGCAGATGCTGATTGACTCTGCCGCCTGTCCGTAGCGCAGGATATCATTCAGCCGGTTATACAGCCCAACTTTGTCGTAAAGGAAATCAAAACCTGCATCAATAAAAGGTTTATAGAGATCAGGGCGATAAATTTCGGCAATCATGATGATTTCAGGATGTTGTTGCCGGAGTTGACTAATGGCGTATTTCCAGAATTCGACAGGAACCATTTCCGCCATGTCGGCCCTGAAGCCATCTACACCCATCTGCGCCCAATATTTCAAAATATCGAGCATCATATTCCATGTTGGTGGCGGTGGATCAAAAAAGGTTTGCTTTTCGCCCGTGAAATCAATGCCATAGTTAAGTTTCACCGTCTCATACCAGTCGGTTGATGCCGGATCGGCTCTGAAACAATCATTGCCGGTGACCCGGGCAGGCATTTCGTGGTATTCAGCATGGCTGTTGATATCAGTGATCTTATTTTCAATTACCGGAAGTACAAGGGCTTGTCCGGGCAGGTAATAGAAATTGTTTGTCGGGGCAAACACCACCTCTTTGTTGTCAAATTCGCCAAAATCAGGAGTTCCTGTGGGTTTTGCGATGGATTGGTATTGACGCGAAACGTGGTTACCAACAAAATCAATGATGACTTTGAGTTTTTGCTGGTGCAGTCTTTTCACCAGTGCTTTGAATTCCTGGAGTCGTTCATCAACGTTGGTTGCCAAGTCAGGATCAACATCATAATAATCGGTGATGGCATAGGGCGAGCCGGCCCGGCCTTTCACCACTCCCGGGTGACAATCGGGGATACCATATTTTTCGTAGGATGTAAGGGTGGCATGCCGGATGATGCCGGTGAGCCAGACATGGGTAATACCCAGATCCCGGATGGCTGTTATTGCCTGATTGTCAATGTCGGAAAACTTGCCGCAACCATTGGTCTGTATGCTGCCATTGGCTTCCGGTGTTGTTGTTTTGTTCCCGAATACCCTGGGAAAAAGCTGGTAAATGTTGATCATGATGCACTGTCGTTTTGCGAATGGGTTTGTGAAACAGTCCGGGCTGCCTTTGTCAAAAGTACGTCATTTTTTTGGATTCATGCAAGCTTTTTTTTGACAAAAAATAAAGGGCTACAGCCGTTTTTGCTTACGCTGCTCCACTTAACTCATGACCAATTCTGGCTCAATTATCAATTTAATCACAAAATGAAAGTTGTCTACTTTTGAACTGTACTAAAAATGGGAAGCCTTCACATCAACTTCTTCAGGATATTTCAAGTTGTTAGTAATTAATTCTGATATCCCTTTTTCACCATTTGGATACTTTGCCCAACTTTCTACAAGTGAAAATCCACCTTGATTTTTTATTGCAACTACTTCTTCATAGTTCTTATCTACAACAGAATCATTGGAAGATAGGATCTGAGAATATGAACCTAAAGATGTGAGCATGATTATAATTAAAGGAAGTGAAGTTTTCATAATTTGCTTTCTTGTTTTGTGTTCTGTTTGAATATATTCATTAACAGACCGAATCTCGCCATAAAGTATATGCAGTGTTGTTAACTGTACATACTATCTTGTCAATTGATAATCATTGATTAGAAGTCCGGGAGAAAGATTCAGTTTTATCGTCAATTTGCGGATCATGTCGACAGTCAGCTTTCGTTTACGGTTTAGAATTTCTGAGACTCTGCTTTTTCCACCGATTTCATCAATTAAATCAATCTGTTTTAATTGCATCTCTTCCATTCTGATTTTTATTGCTTCGATTGGATCCGGTGCTTCAATTGGATAATGTTTCTTTTCGTAGTCGTCAATCATTAGTCCAAGGACATCAGCTTCGTCACTTTCCGGGCTTCCAATAGCAGCATCAAAAATAACCTCAAGTCTTTTTAAGGCTTGTTGATAATCAGTATCTGTTTTTATAAGTTTAATATTCATGTCTGTATATTTTAGATTGTGTTAGCATTTATTTTATCATATTCTGAATGAGTTCCAATGAACAGAATAAATACCCACTGTTTCTCGAAGTTAAATTTTGTCACCAGTCTATATGAATTTCCTTTAATGTTGAAAACTATTCTGTTATCCTTAAGAATACTGGCATTTGCATAAGTCTGTTTGACGTCATTTGGCGTCTTCCAGGTAGAATTCATTGTCGTGTCGAACCATGTTTTCAAATATTGTTCTGAATCTGGACGTGCTAACCAGAATTCTCTTAATGTACTCTTAGCAAATATTCTCTCCATTAGTTTCTATTCTGATGCAAAGATAATACAAGTTCGCAAAACGGGAACTCTATTTTT
>Ga0351874_1003_pt1 | contig 79339 bp, 69 predicted proteins | sample BONcelFGM3001C13_FD_206790 | JGI IMG/M metagenome (GOLD analysis project Ga0351874, IMG submission 206790) | Enriched cells from coal bed in the Powder River Basin, Montana, United States - BONCAT cells FGM rep3 HSBNCT.FGM.300.1.C13 ...
GCCTGCCGCACAGGGCATCGCCGCAGGCAAATACACCGTCGGCGCTGGTAGCTAGGCGTTCGTCAACTTTTACAGAACCTGCCGCCGCCAGCTCTATGACTTTTTCAAGAAAGGCCGTGGTCGTTTGATATTCATGTGCGTAGGTAAATACGCCAGTTACCGGAATTTCTTTTTCCTTTCCTGCAGAAAGCACGCTTATCGAGGTCACGCCTTCGCGCCCATTGACGCGTTTTATGCTTGAAGAAAAGTGCAGCTCGATGGTTTTAGACTTTTGCAATTGCTCTACAATCTTTTCATCGGCATCTAGCCTGTTAGACGGGATGATCAAATAAACCTTTTCGGCAAATCTGGAAAGAAACAAGGCGCCGTCTGCGGCTTCCCGGTTTTTACCTACCACCGCCGCGTGTCTCCTAGCCACTGACGGACCGTCCGCCATTACGTCGTGTGACACGCCCTTGCCTAAAAATTCCCGCTCGCCATTTAGATAGTTTTTTCTAGAAGCGGCTCCGGTAGCTATCACCACCGCCCTCGCCGTATGTTCTTCGTTGTTGTCGGTGATTATTCTTTTTAGGGTAGAATCGGCAGCAATCGCGGTTACAGCGCCTTTTGAAAAACGCACTCCCTCTAATTCGGCTTGTTTTTTCATCTTTTGAAGAAGCTCGCGCCCCGTAACGGGTTCCGAAAAACCGGGGAAACAGCTTATATTACCCAAGGCGCCCAGATAACTCGTGCCATCGTTTTTATCTATCACAAGCGTCTTATGCTTGCATCTGGCCATAAACATCGCGGCCGAACAGCCCGCAGGCCCGCCGCCAACCACTATTACGTCAAATTCGTTATGCATGGCAATCAATCCTCTCTCTATTCTGCCGGAGAGTACCTTTGCACCCCGCGGGTGTCAACTTGCGAGATTTATCAGAAAAGTGAGCCTTGCACCGGAACATTATTATCTCTCTCGTTTGGATTTTCAATTCTCCAGCCGATATCAACGCGCGCCTTGCCTCTTCCAAACTTAGAGGTGTAGAAAAGTTCTTTTTGGATCGCACCGAATTCGTAAATCTCTTTGGTGATTTTGACGTCGTCTAGGCAGTATTTTTTGAGTTCTTCAAGCCTTCCCTCGCGCCAGTAGGCTATGGCCTCCAGCCCCGACCCGCTTTTACCTTTGCCAAGCGTGGCCGTGGCTACGCTCTCAAGGCTTACCCGATGCCCCAAAATCTTCACGAACTCTTCCATTATATCCAGCTGCGGCAGCGCCTGAAGGCCAAAGGGAATATACTTCTGCAAAATAGGCACGTCGAAGCGGCGGCTATTAAAACCCACAAGAAGCGGCTTTTGCTGAAGCCTTTGTGCAAATTCCGAAAGCTCCTTTTCTTCGTAAACTTTAAATTCAGCCGTGCGATAGTCATAGGACCCAAGCACCGAAATTTCAAGTTTGGTAAAGTTTTCTCTGCCGCCGACATCCAAGAAAGAATTTTTGGTTTCGATATCGAACACTATTATATTTTTGCCCATGAGCCCTGACTACCACAAAAAAGAATTCATGCAAGCGCTCTCCCCTATCGTTAATAACCTTGAAAGCTTTAATTTCCTCATCTATGTTCATTCCAAGATGAAATACGACTGGAACCATAGACTATTAAGCTCCCTGCCTTCGGAAACAGCTGTCATCCCCTCCGGGGATGAGCGCCTTGAAACCTATTCCGAGGACACGATGTTTCGCGGCTCTCCAGACGCCGTACTAATAGCTCGCGACGCCAAGGAAATTTCCGAGGTGTTAAAATATTGCAGCCTAAACAAAATTCCGGTTACGTTTTGCGGGTCTCAGACGTCAATGACCGGCGCCTCGGTACCTCTCGAGGGCCTTTTAATATCCACCGAAGCATTAGAGGGAGTTGAAGACATCTATCACAACAAAATGGGAGATTTCGCCGTCGTAAAACCCGGCACCGTGATATCCATCCTTCAAAAGGTCCTGGATGACGCCGGTTTTTTCTATCCAGTCGCACCCACATCCCGGGACATGTGCCGCATAGGTTCCAACATCGCCACCAACGCTACCGGAGAAGATTCCTACAAATACGGTCCCGTCAGAAATTACGTCGAGTCGATAGACATCATCTTACAAAACGGCAAAAAAAAGACCCTTAAACGGGAGGCCGGAGAAAACCCCACCCGGGAAAGAAATAAGGCCGGATATTATACGGGATGGAAAAATCCCATCGATCTGCTGATAGGCTCAGAAGGCACTCTAGCCTTCATCGAAAGGGCAACGCTTAGGCTTCTGCCAAAACAATCCCCCTTCTTTTCAGGGCTTATCCCTTTCAAAACAAACCGCGACGCCCTTAGATTTGTTATCGAAATTGCCGGGTCTGGGCGCAAAGTTAATCCGAGGACTCTGGAGTTAATCGATAGCGGCGCCCTCAACATGATGAAAACATCGAGAAGCTTTCCAAAAATTTCAGATGAAATCGGGGCCTTTCTGTACATCAAACAGGAGTATCTTGATGAAGCTGAAATGCTGCGTTTTATATCCCGCTGGTACGATGAAATTATAAACACGGTGGGACAAGAACTTGCAGACCAGACTCTCATCGCCCTAAACCACGAACAGCGAGAAGATTTTCGTCTCTGGAGACACCGAATCCCTGAAGCCGCAAATGAACTTGGAAGAAAACACTGGAAAGCAGGCGGCGGCAAGGTGGGAAGCGACTGGTGGGTTCCAATGCCAAAACTCAACGAGATGATGGAATATTTTTATGGCATAGCCGAAGCGAGCGGGCTTCCCTATATGGGATACGCTCACATCGGCGCCGGACACCCGCACACTAATTTTTTGGCAAGGAACCCCGCCGAGAAAGAAATCGCGCTCGATGCTCTTTTTAAATGCTGCAAAAAAGCTGTGGCGCTAGGCGGAGGAGTGGCCGGAGAACATGGAATTGGAAAGATACATACCGACCTTATGTCCGTACAACATCAAAGCGCCGTCGTGGAAAAGATGAAATCGTGGAAGCAGGAATACGATCCGCGCTGGATACTGGGCCGTGGAAACATATTCGGGCATCTCTGATTTTCATCGATATCTATTCGATGTTTACCAAGATCTAGTAGGACCTACGTCTATGTGGACAAAGCCCGAGGAATAATAAACTCCAACGCCTCCCGCCTTGAGAGATCTTGCATATTCGCCGAGCCTCACCTTGTCCACGCCGGGTATTCTTATGTCCATGGCAAGGCCCCTTAGATGAAGGCTATCGTGCGCGACACGGCTCGATTTTCTGCTGAGCGCAAAATTATATTCGGGACTTCTATATCCGGAAATGACGTGAACTATTTCCGCACCGAAATGGTCTTGAATTTTATCTATGAGCTCAATTAATTTGAGCGAAATGGGGTGTCTTTCGCTTTTGCCGTGGCAACGCAGAACATGGCTTACCGCTTCTAGCGACGAGCTGTCGTATTTGCCATCGCTGTCCCGGTAAACTATCGAAAGAGTTTCGCGCGTGTGGGTATCGAAAAGAATTATTCTGCCGTCGCCTGAATGCTTGAAGGCACCACTATAATTTGCCGCTGTTTCGAGACGTTGGGTCGGCATGAGCATCAAGATCGCAAACGTTGTAAGGACCAGAATGTAGGTGTAGCTTGCTTTCATAGCGCCTCGTCAATACTATCGGCGAAACTCAAAAAAAGTTGCTAACTTTCGGGAAAGGAAACAACATGAAAACCACTGATATCATTAAGATATTTATCGCTGCCATGTTTTTCATATCATCGCCTGCGCCGATTTTTGCGCAGAATGCACCCAACGGGCCTGCCGGAGACGGACATTTAAGGCTATATAACTACCATCTAAATGAGTATGGAGAAATTAAATTTCGTGATGACGGAGGTTTTATAACCTCTGCAATGTCTGATATCGACAAATTATTTAGATCTCCCGATGGCAAAACATTAAAAATCGATCCGGGCTTGATCGTTTTTATAGACGAAATTCAAGATCACTTCGGCATCGATACGGTGGAAATCATCTCCGGATACAGAAGCCCCGAATACAACAAGAAACTTCGCCTAAATGGCCGGGGGGCGGCTAGCGAAAGCCTCCACACAAAGGGAACTGCCGCTGATATACACATAGACGAGATTTGCGAAAAAGATCTTTATGAATACGTTGCAAACAAAAAGCGCGGAGGCGCTGGTTATTATCCCAAACACGACTTCGTTCATATAGACACAGGTCCCGTGCGCTCGTGGGAGGAACCCCCTGCGACGACGAGAGCCCTTATTGGAAGCGAAAACAATCCAAACCCCTCGTGGTCTGCCACAACCGACAAAAACATTTACAACTCAGGAGAAAATCTTGACATAACGATCTCAAATAGCGGATACGCCCGCCAGCGGATTTCATCAAAGCGGGTCTGGATGGAAATGTTTAAAAGGGGGCAATGGTTCGAACATTTCAAGGTAAAAACAAGGGGAACTGGAAAGGCCCTATCCCCGGGAGAAGAAATCGTTTTTTCGTGGCAAATACCTCCGGAACCTAAATACGGAAAATACAGGATGGTCATTTTCCCGGAAAGAAAATCCGTCCCAATATATTCAAACGAATTTTACATAAAAAAACGCATTGCGCGTTAATGCACCGAAGTCAAAACTTAGTTCACCGGAGAAGCTAATGAAAATTGGAGTAATGAGCGACACCCACGGCAATATCGTGCTTATGCAGGAAGTCGCCGACAAAATGATATTGCGCCATGGTGTGGATGCCATCGTCCATCTAGGCGATGATCTGGCTGACGCAAAGCTCCTAGACGCTCGCGGTGCAAAACTTTTCGCCGTTCCCGGAATCTATGAAGCTGCTTGGGACGACAAAAACATACCTCATCGCATCATCAAGGAATTCGAAGGGGTTGTATTTCTTATAAGCCACACTCCCGACAGGCCGGAAAACGAGCGCCGGGGCGATATAAATCCTCGCCACGCACACAGCAAATTCGGCGCCCACGTACTTTTGCACGGCCACACTCACAAGGCCTGCGCAATAAGGCCCCCCGAAGAAGGCGGCCTTATCATAATAAATCCCGGGCACCTCAAGGACCTCCAAGATCGAAGCTATCCGGCAAGCTATGCAATATTGGATGTAAGCAGGGAAGATCTCAAGGTCGCTATTTTAGGACTTGATGATATAGTCATGGAATATTGCGAATTCCGGCTCACCGGAAAACCGGGTAGATGAATCGAAGAATCCAAAGAACCTTTTGAACTTCACCGCAGCAGATGCACCATTTATTTCGTCGCGCCCACTAACCGCAGCGAAGCTCGTCGGCAAGTTTTTTTAGATCCTCTGGAAGACCTGATACGAATTTCATCTTTTTTTCAGTTCTGGGATGGGTAAACTCAAGTTTTGCGGCATGCAGCGCCTGCCTTCTAAAGCGCGTAACCGCCGCGTCGCTGGCGTAGGTCCTGTCGCCTAGGAGGGGATGCCCCTCAGATGCCAGATGTACCCTTATCTGATGCGTGCGTCCGGTAAGCACCGAAATCCTAAGAAGCGTGGCGTTTTCGTAACGCTCCTCTACTCGATATTCAGTTATCGCGGTTTTTCCTTCGCCCGCTTTGGCAGGTCTGGATTTTCGCCCTCCTTCGAAGCGCCCCTTTTCAAGCGGCTTTTTAATTACGCCGTTTGAAGACTCAATCCTTCCCTCTACTATCGCAATATATTCCCTTTTTATGGAATGCATTTTAAACTGCGACTCGATGCGCTTCCCTTCGTTTGAAAGGGCAAAGACCATTATGCCGCTTGTATCGGCGTCGAGCCTGTGTAGGGCATACAAAAAAGAGCCTCCGCTTTCTTTATGCTTTCTTCGAAGATATCCTTTCAGTTTGTCGTAGAGGGTTTGTCTGCCGCCCTTTTTGGACCCATCCGATATGGAAAGCATATACGGTGGCTTTTCGACAACGATAACGTCTTTATCTTCATGATAAATTTTCAAACGCCAGTCGGGATTTTCCTGTTCTGTTTCCTTTTTCTTCGGAGGTCTTTCAAGCGCCCGGGCAACATCTTTTTTGCGGGTTTTTTGTAGGTGAGCTGCGTTCCTTTCGGTTTTTTCTGAATTAGAACTTTCTGTCGATTTGTCGTTGGAAAATGGGGTTTTGGTAAAATTTTGCGGAATTTTAGCCTCTATTAAATCTCCCTCTTCGAGTTCCCATCCCGCAATGAGGACTCTCTTTTTATTGACGAAAACTTTACCGCCATCCAACAGGGTTTTTATCTGTTTTCTGGAAAATCCGGAAAGCTTGCCGCAAAGCCATTTATCCAGCCTCGATCCACTATCTGAAAATTTTACGTCGAATTTTTTTGTCTCGAACATGTTTTTCATCGTTTCTCCTTGCCCCTAACTTTCTGGCGTGTTAGTCTCTCCGCTCGGTATATGGCGTAAAAAGGCATTTTGCCAGAATTTTCGATAGGAGAAAGATATGCCAAAAATTGAGATTGGGGAATTGTCCGCAGAGATACCAGAGGGCTGGAATTCGCAGGGCATGCTCACGTTAACGCTTCCTTCCGATGACCCAAATGTAAAACCCAATATAATCCTCACAAAAGAATATCTGCCCAAGACAGTCGATCTTGGACAGTATTTCAATAGGATAAAAGAGTCCATCAAGAAGCGCGGCATAAAAGACCTCAAGATTTCCGACGAAAAAGATATCGCCATATCGGGCATGCGCGGCAAAATGATGATCTGCAGCTGGGACGTGTCCGCCATGGCCGAGATGATGCAGCAACAAAATCCCGGGCAGCCCGCCCCAAGCATTAAGCCCGGTCAAATGGTTAAACAGATACAAGTCACCCTCCTTAAGGACACGCTTGCAATCAACATGACGGCAAGCTTTCCCGAAGAAAAATTCACCGATTACTACAAGCCTTTTCAGGGTTTTTTAAAGACGTTGAAAGTTCTTTAAACAACCGGAACGCCTACCAGAAAATTTTCGGGATGTAGCTTATCCAGACAAGTATCTGTCCGGAGATGGTAAGCAAGATTGTGGCTATCGGATAGATGCTGGCGTAGGCTATAGTTGGAGATTCATCGTCTATTTCTTTGATCAAAACACCCAAGGCCGGAGTGCTGGTCATCGCGCCGCACATGGCACCGAGCGAACTGGAGATCGGCATCGATAGTATTTTAACGGCCACAAAATAAGATCCAAACATCGTAACGAGCGCGACGATTGCGCCCAAAAAAACCATCAGCAAAACATCCAATCCAAAGACGGCACCCGCAAGCCTTGCGCCCGACGAAACACCCACGGAAGACAGAAAAAATACGAGTCCAAATTCTCTCAAAAAAATCCTTGTGGCGATGGGCAACCTTACCGACCACCGCCCTATCTTTCCAAAATGGCCAAGAAACAGAGCCACCAGAAGCGGCCCACCTGCAGCGCCCAGCCTAAAAGTCAGCCCTCCGGCTTCAAACGGCACGTAACCCAAAACAAGCCCCGCAAACATGCCCAGCGAAAGAATTACCAGATTCGTTTCGTCTAGTTTTTTCCTCTCCAGTCCGGCGATTTTAACAAAACCGATTATGCTGGCCTCGTTTCCAAAAATTCTTATTTCGTCGCCCATCTCCAACATTGTGTTTCCGTGAGGAGCTATGTTCATACCGCTCCTTCTTATTCTGGTAATGCTGACACCGTATAATGTGGGAATTTTCAAGTCTTTTAACTTTTTGCCCGCAAATTTCGTGCTGGCAAGGACGATGTCCTTAATGTTCATATCGCAAGACAGCTCGATTTCGCCTTCATATCTTTCTCCAAAGATTTTTTCAAATTTTTCAAGCTCGACTGGCAACCCAACCGCCACCACGATGTCCCCTTCTTTAAATCTTGAGTCCGGTCCTGCTAAGGCAACGTCAGCACCGCGTTTTATTCTGGTGATGTTGACATGACAGAATCTGTGAAAGTTCAAGTCTCCAAGGCGTTTGCCTATAAATTTTTCGTTGCCGATGACAAAGGCGCGCGTTTGAAAATCGTCTTCCTCCACTCTTTTTTTCTCCAATTCCAGTTCCTTGTTAAATTTTTTCTTGAAGATTCTTGGCGTGTATTGAACGAAAAGGACGATCAGCAAAAAACCCAAGGGATAGGTGACCGTATAAGCCACGGAAATTTTTCCGGCAGATAATCCGGTGCTCGCAGCCGCGGCATCTAATGCTGAGGCCAGCGTTGGAGTGCTTGTCAGTGCGCCTGCAAAAACACCTATGAATGCTCCGTCTGGAAGGTTTAAAAACGCCGCACCTAAGGCAGAAACGAAAACTCCTATTGCTATTGTGGTAAGGGCCAAAACTATCACGTTAAGCCCTGCCTTTCCCCTGAAAAGATGAAAAAATCTGGGGCCCATCGACAATCCGATAGAATACACGAAAAACAAAATGCCTATTTGCTCTATCACCGAAGGAATAGACGCGCCCATAGCGCCGGCGGCAAGCCCTGTAAAAAGACAGGCCGTGCTGCCAAGACCAACACCCTTGATTCGCAAAAGCCCCAACGCACATCCGCTGAATATGACGGCCAAGAGAACTAATATTTCATGTGAGAATATGAATTCCATGTCCCGGACGGCAGAGTTTTTTGCCGAGTGTTTATCTATATATCGAGATTTTTTACGTTGAGGGCGTTCTTTTCTATAAATTCGCGGCGGGGCTCAACCTGATCACCCATGAGAATGGTAAAAATATCATCTGCCTCCACGGCATCATCGACCTTTACCTGAAGAAGCGTCCTTCTCTCTGGATCAAGCGTAGTCTCCCACAATTGGCTTGGATTCATCTCTCCAAGTCCTTTGTACCTTTGGATATCCTGCCCCTTGCGACCGCGTTCAAGTATGTAGGTTTTTACCGCCCTGAGGTTTTCGAAGACGGTTTCGTTTCCTTCGTCTATAACCCTATATGGCGATTTTCCCAGTTCATTAAACTCTGCGCGCAGCTTCACAAGTTCCTTTATCTCGGGAGAATTCATCATCTCCGTATCGATCTCGGTATTTTTTTCAAATCCATTGTATATACTTTTATAGACGATTTTTTTGGCGCTTCGTTCTAGATCTTCAACAACATCGACCGTAAAATCTGACATCTCCGGATAACGCCTGCCTATAAACTCCGCAACCATATCCATTTCGGAGTCGATCTTTTTGGCGTCAGCTTTAAGAGATTTTTCGCAAAAAGCCCCGGCCTTGACCACACTGTCGATTATTCTGGGATCACAGCGGCGGCCTATCTTGTTTAAAATAGCGCCATATTTTATAAGCTGCCTGATTATCTTTTCAAGCTGCTTGCCGGTGTAGGATTTGTCGTTTCCCTTGGGGTCTAGCTTCACATCTTCAACACCCAACTCTATTAGATGTGCCTCTAGCTGGGAATCATCTTTGAGATATTTTATATTTTTACCTTTTTTGACACGATAAAGTGGCGGCTGTCCTATATACAAGTAGCCGTTTTCGATGACCTGAGGCATCTGTCTGTAAAAAAACGTGAGCAGCAGCGTCCTTATGTGCGAGCCATCAACGTCCGCATCGGCTAGCAGGATTATCCGGTGGTATCTTATCTTGTTTATATCGAAATCGCCCTCGCCAACACCGGTACCAAGGGCTGTGATGATCGTCCTGATTTCCTCGGATGCAAGCATCTTGTCGAACCTTGCCTTTTCTACGTTTAGTATTTTTCCTTTAAGCGGCAAGATCGCCTGAAACCGGCGGTCGCGGCCCTGCTTGGCACTGCCGCCGGCGCTATCTCCTTCGACTATATAAATCTCAGATGCCGCCGCGTCCTTTTCCTGACAATCGGCAAGCTTTCCCGGAAGGGTGCCGGCTTCGAGCGCGCTTTTTCTGCGAACGAGGTTTTTTGCTTGTCTTGCGGCCTCTCTAGCCCTGGCAGCATCAACCGCCTTCCCTATTATTTTTCTTGCCACAGCCCCATTGCGCTCGAGAAATTCGCTGAGTTTGTCGTTGATAGCCTGCTTTACTATGCCTTCCACCTCGGAGTTGCCGAGCTTGCCCTTGGTTTGTCCCTCAAACTGTGGGTTTGGAAGTTTCACCGAAATAACTGCACACAGTCCTTCGCGTATATCTTCACCCTCGGGGGCCTTTTTTAGTTTTTTCAAAAGATCATTTTTGGCCGAAAATTGATTGATAGTTCTGGTCAGTGCCGACTTGAATCCGGACAGATGCGTCCCGCCGTCGCGCGTATTGATGTTGTTGGCAAACGAAAAGAGGGTTTCCTGATAGCCCTGATTCCATTGCATGGCCACTTCTACGACGGTGCCTTCTCTTTCGGTTTCGAAATAAATCAGTTCCTTGTGCAGCGGCTCCTTCTTTTTGTTTAAATACTCAACAAAGCTCATTATGCCGCCTTCGTATTGAAACTCGTGTTTCTTGTCCTCCTCGCGCTCATCGGTGATGGTTATTTTAAGTCCCTTGTTTAGAAAAGAAAGCTCGCGCAGCCTTTGGGAGAGAGTATCGAAAGAATGCGTGGCGACTTCGAATATTTCATGATCTGACTTCCATGTAACTTTAGTACCGGAGCGGGTGCTTTTGCCGGTTTCGGCAAGAGGTGCATCAGGCTTGCCCCTTTTGTAGCTCTGGGAATAAAGCTTTCCATCGCGCCTCACCTCAAGCCTTAGCCACTCAGACAAGGCGTTAACGCAGGAAACACCAACACCGTGCAGTCCTCCCGAAACCTTGTAGGCGGAATTTTCAAATTTGCCGCCGGCATGAAGTTTTGTCATCACAACTTCGGCGGCTGAAATTTTTTCGGTATCATGCATATCAACGGGAATGCCCCTGCCGTCGTCTTCAACCGTAACCGATTCGTCCATGTGTATGATTACATCTATTTGCCTACAAAACCCTGCCAAAGATTCGTCCACGGAATTATCAACTACTTCATAAACTAGCTGATGCAGGCCGTTGATATTCGTCGAGCCTATATACATGGCGGGCCTGAGCCTTACGGCTTCTAAACCCTCCAACACCTTGATTTTGGAGGCATTGTAGGAATGCCCCTGTTTTTGCGCCGGATTTGCGGGCGATTTTATTTTTGCGTTTTGATCGGCCTTCCTGTCTGCCATGGGTCACCTCAAAAAATCTTAACTATTGGAATTTTTTAATTATATCGGGAATTAGAAGATAGAGCTTGCTAACATAGCAAGGGCCTTTAGTAAAGCCCATTTCATGGTATTGGGCTGGCGCAAACGGCAATAATCTGGCGTTTGCGGGGAATTATATTTCCCCCGGCGACGTCGAAAATAAAGGGAGGTCTGTTTGAGGATATTATTGCCTCGTTATTTGAGGTGGTGGTTATAAATGCTTGCCCATCGAGCATCTTTAAATAATCAAAAAGATAGTTATTTCTATCGCTGTCGAGCTCGCTCATGACATCGTCTAAAAGCAGAATGGGAACGCATCCGGTCTCGGCCTTGAGAAATTCAATTTCCGCTATTTTAAGGGCCAATACGAACGTTCTGTGTTGTCCTTGGGAACCGAAGCTCTTGACGCATACGCCGCCTATCAAGGCCTCTAGGTCGTCTCGATGTGGCCCTACCAAGGTTGTTTTTCTCGAAAACTCGTCGTCCCTTCTGCTTTTTATCAAATCAAAAAGTCTGGTTTCTATTTTTTGTCTTTCAAAACCCAAGACGTCGGCACCACATTGGGGTATGTATTTCCAAGCGGCCTCGCCGTCATTGGAGGCTATGGCCCGATATTTTTCCGGTAAAATACGTCCTAGTTTTTTTAACCAGCTACTACGTTCGTCAATTATTTTAGCTCCCAACAAAACCAGTTGTTCATCCCATGGCCCCAAGAGTTCGAGCTTACGAAACTTCGACAGGTCCTCGTTTTGTATAATGCCGTTTCGCTGCAAAATTACCCTTTCGCATTTTCTAACAAGGGTCATATGTGTCGGCGAAACCTGATTTACAAGCAAATCTAGATACTTGCGTCTGCCAGACGGCGGCCCCTTGAGCAGCAATATTTCCTCTGGGGCAAAAATAACGGCACTAAAGGGACTTTTAATTCCGACTCTGATCTTTTTTTCATTTTTAAAAAATTCTTTTTTTCCGTCATCCATTCTTAAAGCCAGATCATCGAATCCTGCCCTACCGCAAGCCCTGAGCTTCACTTCCGATATAAGTTGTCCATGAGCTACTAGATCACGAAATTCGGAGGTTCTAAATGACCTGCCGTGCGCAAACATATATATCGATTCGATTATATTGGTTTTGCCCTGCGCATTATTGCCGATTAATATGTTAAAACCCGGGGATGGTGAAAAAACTACATCCTGAAGATTTCTGAAATTTCTGAATTGAATTTTTTCGAGATACATTGTTTACAGACGCATAGGCATTATTACATGTGTAAAACCGCCATCGCGCTCGCTTCTTAATACACATGGAGAAGTTTCATCGCCTAGCTGAAGGGCGACATCTTCGTCTTCAATAGAGGAAAGTGCATCCAGCACATATCGCGCATTAAAACAGACAGCAAAGGATTCTCCTAGATACCGGGCGGCCATGCCTTCGTGGGCCTCTCCCATGTCGGGATTTGAGGTAAAGACATCGAGATTTTTAGGAGAAAATGAAAACTTAACGCCTCTATTTCTATCGTCTGAAAGAACGGAAACCCTCTTTAACATCTTAATCATTTCTTCTTTATTCAAGGCTGCAATTTTCCCCGGCGATTTGGGTACAACCTGTTCATAGGGCGGAAACTGGCCTTCTATAAGCCTTACAAATAGAGTGATATTTTTGTTATGGGCTATAAGGTGTTTTTCATCGATCCACATTTCCACGATACCGTCTATTCCATCGCAGAGCTTTTTTAATTCTAAAATGCCTTTTCTGGGGATTATCACACCCTTGTCAAGACCAATGCTCTTTTCCACCTCGCGATCGACTATGGATAACCTATGTCCATCTGTGGCTACCATCCTGATACCAAATCCTTTATTCAGCTTTCTTTCCTCTAAAAAAATTCCGTTTAAATTGTATCTGGTTTCGTCAGACGACATGGCAAAAGATGTTTTTTCGATCATATCGCTTAAAAAACCGCACCCCAATTTTACAGTATCGCCCTCTCCCTTTTCTGGAAGAGCCGGAAAATCCTCCGAGGATAGACCCACTATTCTAAAATTACTCTTCTCACAGGACATTTCCATCCAGTTGCCATCGCCCAATTTCAGGTGAATCATTTTGTCTGGTAATTCCTTTACGATATCATAAAGACTTCTTGCGTGGATCGTCACGTTTCCACCCGAGACAACATCGGCAAGATAAATTCCATTTACACCAACCTCCAAATCTGTGGCTGTTATGGAAAGGTTCTTACCGCTAGCTTGCAAAAGAACGTTTGCAAGGATGGGCATCGTCGTTTTTCTTTCGACGATGCTTTGGACGAGACTTAAGCCTTTGAGGATTTCGTTTTTTGCAATTTTGATTTCCATGAACATCTCCAATTATGGTTTTTTTATTAATTAATTAAAAAACAGTAGTAGTAGTAGGTGCTGTGAATATGTATAAAACTAAATTAAAATACTAATATCAAAAGCGAAACGATTTTTAAAAAGGTGTGGAGAAATATCTCTCGAGCAGGACTTGTCCACAACCCACAATATTAATCCAGAGAAAAATAGCCTATCAACATTTATTCAAGTCGTTATTCACAGGGTATTTCACAATCTCTGTGAGTAACTAATGCAGTATGCTTTTTTCAAGCGTGCTTATGTCGTGCCTTAAGTTGGAATCTGTTTGCAGAAGGTCTTCTATCTTTCTGCAGGCATACATTACGGTTGTATGATCTTTTCCTCCGAACTTGCCTCCGATTTCCGGAAATGAGGAATTTGAATGCTTTTTACACAGATACATCGCTATCTGCCGGGGATAAGAAAAATTTTTTACCCGTCTTTGAGATTTAATATCTGAGACATTTATCTTGTAAAAGCCAGCGACGACTTTTTGAATGGATTCTATAGAGCAGGTCCTTTCGACACGTGCCAAGATATTGCCAAGCACCTCTCTTGCCAAATCGACGGTGATCTTAGAGCCCGTAAGCGAGGCAAAGGCGTTTAGCCTTATAAGCGCACCTTCTAACTCTCTTACATTCGATACGATGGAACTTGCCAAAAACATCGCCACTTCATCTGGACATTTTAATTTTGCAGCCTCGGCTTTTTTGCGAAGAATTGCGATTCTGGTTTCCAGATCCGGAGGTTGTATGTCTGCAATAAGACCCCACTCAAAGCGAGAGCGCAGCCTATCCTCGAGCCCGGGAATGTCCCGGGGAATCTTGTCGCTGGTAACCACTATCTGTCGTTGTGATTCGTGAAGGGCGTTAAACGTGTGAAAGAACTCTTCTTGGGTGCGTTCTTTGCCACCTATAAACTGGATGTCATCTATTAGCAAAACATCGCATCTGTCCCGGAATTTTGTCCTGAATTCATGCATTTTTTCATAACGCAGAGAATTTATGAGTTCGTTCATGAATTTTTCTGCGCTCATGTAAAGAAGTTGGGCGCCCGGACGTTTTTTTAAAAGAGTTATTCCAATTGCGTGCAAAAGATGGGTTTTACCAAGCCCCACCCCGCCATAGATGAAAAGAGGGTTGTAATGTCCCCCGGGAAGCTCCGAGACGGCCTTACAGGCGGCGTGAACGAGCTGATTTGAGCTGCCCACCACAAATTTATCGAAACTGAACTTGGGATTTAATTGTTCGAAAGATTTGGATCTATTTCCCCCGTCAAGCTGGTCGGGTTGAGCTTTTTCACAGCGTTCTTGAGATTTTTCGAAGGCCGTCGGTGAGATTTCAAAGGTTATACGAAAATTTTTACCCTCTATCGAGGAAAGCTCTTCGGCGATGAGGTCGCTGTAATAATCGTTTATCCAATCAGCTACAAATTTGTTTGGTACTACAAGACAAAAATCTTCTCCCCGGGACTTGCCATCTATTATGGGTCGAAACCAGGTGTTATAGTTCAACTCACTGATTTTATTCTTAATATTAGCCTTCAGGGCGTCGATTAGGGGGTTCATAAGCCTTTCAATTCACAAGGTTATCCACAGGTGTGGATAAAAATTTTTGGGCCCCGCCTTGCTATCGGGACCCTTTAAGCCAAGGGGGATTACCTATTTCGAAGGGGGCAATCAATGCAAGCGCAAAGCGAAAAAATTTTTTCATCATCCTTTAACCATCCTTTAACCATGCCAAAAAAAAGAAAAAATCGCCTTGACTCGTCTGGGTTTTTTATGGCTCTATGCCGGACGCTTCCCGGGTGGCTGTCTATTGAGATCAAAAAGTCATTTCGGGAAAGAGCGTTACAGCGTATATCGAAATTCGACATTAAATTATTCCGTGAATGCGTTATAGTAAATAAAGAAAAAGGTAGGGTCGCATGAAAAGGACGTATCAGCCAAGCAAGAGAAAAAGAAAAAACAAAGTGGGTTTTCGCGGTCGCATGAAGACCACGGGCGGAAAAAAGATTATCAGTAGGCGAAGGACCAAGGGCCGCGCCAAACTTACCGCTAGCGACGACTAGCGACGACAGCTAGATGACCCCACCTAACACGGGTTTTCCCAGAGCCAGCCGCATCCTCAAGCCTTCGGATTTCCTGAAGGTGAAGGAAGGCGGCGTCAGATCAAGGTCGGGCAAGGTGACCGCTGCCTATAGGCAGGGTCCTTGTGCCAGGCTTGGGCTTGTGGTTACGCGGCGCACCGGCAATTCCGTGCAACGAAATAAAATCAAAAGAATTGCGAGAGAGTTTTTTAGACGGGAGAGAGAAAAATTTCCCGCAGGCGATTTTGTGCTCATTTTCGCACCAAGCGCAGGCGCCCTCCCAAACGAAGAAATAAGACGCATGATAAGAAATTCCCTAGAGAGACTTGCTAAATCTATCGGAAGCGGTTAAGCGACAGAACCTGTCATGATTAAAATTTCTTTAATGGGGATTTTTAATAACCGCCCATCTGCTGCGTTGCCCTCCATCGGCGCGGCCTGCGACGTACTTCAAGTACGACTCGGCCGGCCTCTGTCGGGGCGCCTTGCGACCTTCAACGGTTTGCGGTCCTCCAAAGGAGGACATCAAATGCTGAAGTGTCAATGCGTGGGTACCGCGCATTGGCCATCTGGACGATTCTTAGAAATCCCCAAAACAGTAGTTTTTAGAGGTGCCCTAATTTTATTATCGATATATAAAACGGCCGTGTCGCCGCTCCTTTTTTTTATGGGAGCGAGATGTCGTTTTCATCCGAGCTGTTCTGCGTATTCACGGGCCGCCTTTGAAAGCTACGGCTTTTGTGAGGCGCTTTGGCTGTCGGCAAAAAGGCTTATCAAGTGTGGTCCTTGGCATGAGGGCGGCATAGACGAGCTTCCAATAAAACGTACCTGCGCATTCCTTGGCAAGAAAGGTGAAATATGAAATCCGAACACAGAATGTTGATAGCCGTCGTGCTTTCGGCGGGGTTTTTTCTGTTGTGGTACACAGTTCTAAATCCACAAAAGGACGTGCCGGAGCGCGCGATTTCCCAGCCGGCGCAGGAGCAGACCACCGCTGCCGCGCAAGCCGTGGATGATGCGGCAAGTGAACCGCTATCTGCGAAAACGAAGACCGGGGCGGCGATAGCCGTTTACGATCCTCAAAAAGGCTTGCCCCTAAAAACGTGGACGATATCAAACGATCTAGTGGAAGTTGAATTTACGACCGATGGAGGAGTTCCTAATTACTGGAGGACGAAAAACTATACCAAAACAGTCGATGCCGGAAGCCCTCCCATAGACCTGGTAATTGAGGGTGCGGTTGTGCCCCTTACTCTGGCTTTTGAGAATGCCGATTTTTCTTTTCCCGAGAGACCTCGATACGAGCTAATTGAGGCGGACGAAAGCAGGGTCCTTTTTAAATGGCGCTCCGATGATGTTGAAGTGTTAAAGGAAATTTCCTTAAAGCCCGGTTCATATCAGGCCGATATTTCCGTAAGCGTGAAGAATGTCGGAGGAAAAGAGGCGCTTCGTGCCAGCCCTACGCTTAAATGGGGCGGACTACATCTGCCATTTAAGGGCGGCGGACTTTTAGGTTTTATGAAACAACCGCCCATTGAAAGCATGACGCCTGTGTACTTTTTGGACGGAAAGGCCATACGCGAAGCCAAGGTTTTGGAGCTTGGAAGACAAAATGAAACCGCAGGTGCGGTTTACTGGGCTGGCGTTGAGAGCCGTTATTTCATAAGTGTTATAGTTCCGCGTCAGCAAGGCGACGGTCTTTCGGCGGGATATGGCGCAACCAGAACTTCCGACATGCCGGAAGGTCAGATGGCGGTGTGGGGCGGGGTCTCGCTTCCCAAAATTGTGATTCCCTCCGGCGACACCGAAAACGCCGTTTTTTCGGCATATGCGGGGCCAAAGGATCTGGAAAATCTCAAAGCCGTAGGGGTGAATTTAGACAAAGCCATCGATTACGGCTGGTTTACGATTATCGCAATTCCGATACTCTACCTACTGCACTTCTTTTACAGCATAATAAACAACTATGGCGTTGCCATTGTCTTGCTTACGATCTTCGTGAAGCTGCTACTGCATCCGATAAACGTAAAATCGCTTAAATCGATGAAGGCGATGCAGCAGCTCCAGCCAAGGCTGAAGGAATTTCAGGCGAAATATAAGGACGACAAGCAAAAGCTAAACGCGGAAACCATGCAGCTTTTCAAGGCGCATAAGGTAAATCCGATGGGCGGATGTCTGCCGATGCTTGCCCAGTTTCCAATTTACATAGCCCTTTATAAAGTTCTTTGGAATTCCATAGAGCTTTTTCACCAGCCTTTTTTCTGGTTTTATAAGGATCTGTCGGCGCCGGATCCGTATTACATAACTCCAATACTCCTTGGTCTTTTTATGGCAGCGCAGCAAAAACTGACGCCCTCTGCGAGCGCAGATCCAACCCAGCAGAAAATGATGATGATAATGCCGGTAATGTTCACCGTCTTCATGCTCTTTTTGCCGCTTGGACTTGTTGTGTATATTCTAGTCAACACGGTGATGAGCGTGACCCAGCAATATATGTACAATCACGGCATAGGCATTATGGATCTTGTTCGGGGCAGGTGGAAAGCTGCGCACCGCAAGGCTTAGCGATACCAACCTAGAGGAGAAAGAACCTGCATATACCCAACGGTTTTTTGAGCGTTCCCATAAGCGTAGCTGCCGGATTTTTTGCTTATGAACTGAAATGTTCAGTAATTATTTGGCCGGCTTTGTAGTCAATGGTTACTCGAAATTGTCTGAAAAAATCCAAGCCAATAAGGGCATCCACACCCCAATGTTTCTCGTAATGGGAAACATACACTTGCATTTCATCTAGAATTGGCAGCGACGTTTTTAATCTCGGCCTCGATAGGAAGGCTGCTTACGACGCGAAGGGCGTAACTTTGCCACGCGTAGCGTTATTTTCCGGACACTTCATCGATGATTTGTGAGATGGAAGTCTTGCTGTCGGCAGCCAGCGCCCTAACGGCTCGTTCAATGATTTTTGTCTGAAGTTTTTTCTCGGAACAAATAGTTGAAAGCTCGAAAAATCTTTCATCGGCGATTGAATCCACAGCTATTCCTTTACGCCGAAGACTCCTTGCAGCTTGACCTATCACCCTGCCCGCAAGCTTCATGTCGCATTTTTCGTGGTAAAGCCGATCTATGAGTTTGATGCGCGACGATAAGGCTAGCTCGTCGATTACGTCTTCGGGCAAGCCATATTGGCGAAATCTTTTTTCTACCTCGTAGGCGGGCTCGGGCAGAGACGCCCGAATTTTATCCACCCTTTCTTTGGTTATTCGGATGGGAGGGTGGTCGGTGTCGGGGTACATGCGATCAGCGCCCGGAAGTATGCGTTCGAAATCGGAGAGCCCTCCGCGCATATGATGGCGAGTTTCGTTTGGAACTCCGTCGAAAGCCTCAAGGATTCGATCCCTGATTTCGTTGGTTGCAGTTATGGTATCTGCCGCCGGTCCCCACACGACGATGCCCACGTCCGCGTTTTTAATGTCGAGCGTATTTTTCAAGGTGCGAAGGTCTATGTGTGAGCGGGGATATTCCGGGTAGTTGTCTGTATGATAGATGTTTGGAATTCCGTCGAGGCAGGCTATTACCCGCACGCGACCGGCTATTTCGGATGCGAACATAATGCCTGTTTGGGTGGGACGGTTCAAAATACCAGAAAGTTTCTCAAATTTGATGCCGCGTATTTTATGCCCCCGAGTTAGCGCATCGCGCAGCATGGGGGAACAGGTATTTTTGAGTTCTTCGGTGATGTCATGGGCCGAAAATTTGAGATTTTCCTTGGAGAGTCCGCGGCCTTTTAGTTCTTCGCGGAGGTCTAGAAGGGCTTTTTGACGAAAGGCTTCGGTTCTGGTGAGGTCCGGGATTAGCTGATATCTGGGCACGCCCTTGATTTCAACGCGCAAGCCGCCAGAGATCGAAACGTTTACATCTTGTCTCACGGCACCAAGCCCGCGCCTTACATGTCCGGTAGAGCGAAGCAGCCTTCCTATATGACGAACGCCGCGACCGGCCTCCTCGGGCGTTTCAAAGCATGGTTCTGTGACTACTTCGATAAGTGGCATGCCAAGGCGATCGGTGCGGAATTTTATAAGATGTCCCGTGTCATCCACCTCGCGGCAGGAATCTTCTTCGATGGAAAGCTGTCTTACGCCGATTTCCTTGCCTTCAAAAGGAATGCGGCCGTTTATGCCGACTATCGCCGTCCTTTGGAATCCGGTGGGTATTGAGCCGTCTAGATACTGTTTTCGGGCTATGTGCAATTCATCCACTATCCAACAGTTGCAAAACAGCGCTATTTCGATGGCGATGTCTAACGCCTCGCTGTTCATCGGAAAAGGAGGGGTGTCATCCATTTCATAGGTACAGACCGAACTTCTGTTGAGAAAATATAATATTTCTTTTTTGGTTTTAAATTCCATAAGGGCGCAGCCGTCATAAACGCCCATTTCCGAGAGCGTGGGCCTCATGTGGCGCAGCACTTCGGCATGATGTTCTTTAGAATAAAGGCCCGCCGGACATCTGCAAAAGAGTTTTTTGGTGGTCAAAAGCTGCTGGTGTATCTCCATCCCGCATTTAAATCCCAGCTTTTTCAGGTCCTTCGTCATGGTGAGGCGTAATATGGCCTAGAGGCCTGCAAATCAAGAAAAAACTAGGAATCGGAAAACGGGAAAGCTCTAATTCCAACCCCTCTTTACTCATTGACAACCCGTTTTCTTCTGATAGAAGTGGCCGACTATTTTTCATTTTTCTTGACAACGAATATTATGCAGTAATTTCAAGGCGTTGCGAAAGGTGGTGAGGTTCTAATGCCGGGAGTTAAACTTCGCGAAGGCGAGTCCTTCGAACAGGCCCTGCGGCGCTTTAAAAAGCAATGCGAAAAGGCCGGAATTCTTTCAGAACTTAGAAAGCGCGAGTACTACGAAAAACCCTCCATAAAGCGCAAAAAGAAACAGGCGGCTGCACAAAAGAAGACGAAAAAGGGCGGTAGATAGAAGCACGGGGGGCGCCATGTTAAAAGACAGGATCAGCGAAAAATTGAAAGTGGCGATGAAGGCCAAAGACCAGAGTACGGTTTCTGGCCTTCGTCTTATTTTGGCTGCATTGAAAAATCGGGAGATTGAAAAACGTGACGCCCTAGATGAGGATGAATGTGTTAAAATTCTTTCGTCTTTGGCCAAACAGCGCGGCGAATCCATCGAGATGTACCGGCAAGGCGGGCGAGACGATCTGGCCAAAAAGGAAGAGGCGGAGCTTGCCATGATCAAATCTTTTCTTCCTCAACCGCTCGCCGAAGAGGACCTTCGCCGTCTTGTGGACGAAGCTATCTCCGAGACCGGCGCGGGCAGTCCGCGCGATATGGGGTTGGTGATGAAGGCCCTTGGCCCCAAAATCAGGGGGCGGGCGGATGGAAAACTCGTGAGCGAAATAGTCCGGCAAAAGCTTTCCTAACGCAAACAGTCCAACACTCTGTAAAATTAATTTTATGTACAACAAATCTATTCTAACCGACATAAAGGATAGAATTTCGATTGTCTCGTATATAGGAGAGCGAATTTCTCTCAAAAAGACGGGCCGGAATTTTCTGGGCCTTTGCCCTTTTCACAACGAAAAGACGCCTTCATTTAACGTCTCGGAAGAAAAACAGATATACCACTGTTTTGGTTGCGGGGCCGGAGGCGATATTTTTGAGTTTGTAATGAAATTTGAAAATCAGGAATTTCCTGAAGCGGTGCGCCACCTAGCCACAATTGCCGGTGTTGCGCTTCCTGTGTTTGAAAAGAACCCGGATAATGCAGAAGATGAGGCGAGGCTCCGCAAGAGGAAATGGTGTCTTCGCATAAATGAAATTGCCAGAGATTTTTTTGCAGAGGCGCTGGGGAAAAGAGAGCTGGGCAACGACGCCCGCGAATATCTAAAAAACCGCGGAATTTCGAAAGAATTTTTAACGCAACATTTTCTGGGCTTTGCCGACAACAGTTGGGACTCGCTGACTTTGCATTTGGAGGCGAAAAAAGTTCCGCTGGAACTAGCCTGTGAGCTGGGTCTTGTAAGGAAGCGCGATACCTCGGGATACTATGATTTTTTTAGAAATCGAATCATGTTTCCGATAACGTCCCCGCGAGGCGACGTCATAGGTTTTGGTGGACGGGCTTTGGGTGAGGACGAACAGGCAAAATATATGAATTCGCCCGACTCGCTTATTTATCACAAGTCGGGTTCGGTATATGGTTTGGACAAGGCCGCTCCTGCAATACGCGACAAGGGTTTTGTGATTCTTGTCGAAGGTTACATGGATGCGCTCTCTTTAATGCAAGAGGGCATAGACAACGTGGTGGCGCCGCTTGGCACCGCTCTTACCGAGGGGCATTTAAGGCTTGTCGGAAGGTACTCGCGGAACATGGTGCTTATGTTCGATGGCGATGAAGCCGGCATCAGGGCTGCCACGAGGACGCTCGAACTTTTTATCGGTTTTGGGACGATGCCAAAAGTTGTGGCTCTTCCACCGGGCGAAGATCCCGATTCGATGGTGAAAAAAGAGGGGAAAAAAGCCTTTGAATCGAGAATGACCGAGACGGTTTCGCTCTTTGAGTTTTTTGTGGACAATCTGGTTCGCCAAAAAGGTTTTGATCCCGCGGGAAGGGTTGCTGCAATAGGGGAGGCCGTTCCGTTTCTGCGGATGATGAAAAACCCCGTTGAACACGGCGTCTATGCGAAAATCCTCGCCTCGAAGCTGGGCGTCGATGAAGCCGACGTGAGAAAGGCCGCGGCCGCCAAAACGAGGGCGGCTAAAGCGGGCATAGTGCCAGATGGTGTAGCACCCGGACTTTCGGAAGGAGTCTTTTCAGCCGAGAGAGTTCTGGTTAGGGCGCTTTTATCGAATTCCGAGCTGGTCCCTGAAGTTTTTGAAAAGATATCTCCGGATGATTTTAGAGATGAATGGTGTCGCACTGTCGCGCTGATGTTCGCAAGAAACATGAAGGAAAAGGGTAAAATTGACATTGGCGGTTTGATATCTGAAACCGGCGATGCCCTGCTTGCGGCCCAGATAAGATCGGAGGCGATGCAAGCGCCAGAGGCCGAGGAAGACGAAATTTTGGGGCTCATAAAGGACTGCGTAAGCCTTATCGTTCGAAGGCCTGCCAAGGAGAGACTTAAGTCCATAAACGACGAAATAAGAAGAGCGGAATTAGACGACGATGAATCAAGGGTTGTGGAACTGTTGAAAGAAAAAAACGAACTCGCGCTACACAAAAATGGATAGCTTTAATCACATAAACTTTAGGGGTGAAGAATGACCAAGCAGACCGCAGACATCAAGGAAGTGAAGGGGCTTATTTCCACAGGCAAGGAGAAAGGCTTTTTAACCATCGAAGAGGTCAACGAAGCTCTCCCGACGGATATGGTTTCTTCCGACCAGCTCGACAACGTTCTATCCATCTTTGACGATATGGATATCGAGATTGTCGATAACGAGGAGGAAGGCAAACTTCTCAAAAAAAGCGTTGCCGAAAAAAAAGGAGTTCAGGAGTCCAAGAGCGAAGTTACGCTCACTCCAGATTATGGCACCAGAACAGTCGATCCTGTAAGAATGTACCTTCGCAAGATGGGGCAGGTTGCCTTGCTCACCAGAGAAGGCGAGGTCGAAATTGCCAAGCGTATCGAGCAGGGACAAAACGACATGCTAAACATACTCCTGTCGAGCCCGCTGGGAGTTCAGAAGATACTTTCCTTTGGCGAACTGCTTTCCAAAAACAAGCTCCGGGTAGTCGATATCATAAAAGACACCGAGGACGTCGATGTAGAGGAGCTTGAAAATTTCGACGAGACGTCCGAAAGGCTCAGAGTTCTCAAACTCATGAGAAAGGTAAGGACGCTTAACAAACAGCGAGTCGATGCAGCTTCTAAAGTGGCAAGGGCGAGTTCTTCCGAAAAAATGAAGAAATCCGCCACCCAAAAGCTGGAGGAAATGAAGGTCAAGATGCTTGGATGTTTCAAGGAAATAGGCCTTTCAAACAGGATGATCAATCAGGTTGTCGAGGCGATGTACAGCACCATAGAACAGTCCGAGGCTGCCCATCGCACGACGAGGGACTGCGCCAGAAAATTTCAGGTTTCTGAGGCTGAAATCAGAGATCTGGTGAAGCAATATAAGCGCAACGATTATCAGCGAAGAAAGCTGCTTAAGAATACCGGCATGAATCGCGAGCAGATAGACGAAGTTATGGGTGTTTTTACGAAATCCGAACATGAAATAGCCGAGCTTGAAAGAATTGCCGGACAGAATATCGAAGGCTTGAGAAACACGTATAGAGAGATAAAAAGAGCGGAACAATTTGCCGACAGGGCCAAGAATGAGCTCATCGAAGCAAATCTCAGGCTTGTTGTTTCGATAGCGAAAAAATACACCAACCGAGGTCTGCAATTTCTCGATTTGATTCAGGAGGGAAATATAGGCCTTATGAAGGCCGTGGATAAGTTCGAATACAGAAGGGGATATAAATTTTCAACCTATGCAACTTGGTGGATACGTCAGGCGATTACCAGAGCCATAGCCGATCAGGCAAGAACGATAAGAATTCCTGTCCACATGATCGAGACGATAAATAAGCTCGTAAGAACTTCCAGATACCTCGTTCAGGATCTGGGCCGCGAACCCACCCCTGAGGAAATATCCGAAAAGATGGAGCTGCCTTTGGAAAAGGTGAGAAAAGTCCTTAAAATAGCAAAAGAGCCGATTTCTTTGGAAACTCCAATAGGTGAAGAAGAGGACAGCCACCTTGGCGATTTCATCGAGGATAAGTCGGTTGTATCGCCCACCGATTCGGTGGTGCATTTGAGTCTGTCGGATCAAACAAAGCACGTTCTTGCCACGCTTACTCCGAGGGAAGAGCGGGTTTTGAGGATGCGTTTTGGAATAGGGGAAAAATCAGATCATACCCTAGAAGAGGTCGGCAGAGATTTTTCGGTTACAAGAGAGCGAATCCGTCAAATCGAGGCAAAGGCGCTTAGGAAGCTGCGTCATCCAAGCAGGGCCAAGAAGCTAAAGAGCTTTATCGATTGGTAGGACACGAAGAGCTTGCAAAAACTGCCGGTGAAATTTTTCCGTCTTTAACGTCGTTTGTTCCGCAAACGAAACATTTGTCATCAAAAATATGTCTGGGTGTTGCAAAATGGCACCGGTTTGTGAAAGAATGCGCCGCCAAAGGGGGAGGAAGAAATGCGTAAATGGTCTTTGATCGTTGCGGCGGTTGCGGCGGTTTTTGGAGGCGCACTGGCCGTTATGTCCACGGTTCAGCATTTAAGAATACAGCGCGAAGGACTTATAAACCAAAGTTATTGTGCCTTTAGCGAAACCATAAATTGCGACATCGTAAATGCCAGTTCCTACTCGGAATTTTTAGGAGTTCCCATAGCTTGGTGGGGCGTCATTTTTTATTTTTTAGTGCTGATTTTTTCGCTCTACGCACTTGCATCCAAAAAGGATCGCAGCCCGACCATAGCCGTTGCATGGTTTATGTCCTGTGCGGGCATGCTTTATAGCGCCTTTTTGGCATATATAGCCACGTTTGTCCTTGGGGCGGTGTGCATCGAGTGTCTCGGAATGTATCTGGCCAACATTTTACTGTTTGTGTTTTTGTATGTTGCCCTGAGGGTTTCCTTCAAGGAGATATTTGATTTTGTAGGAGGTTATTTCATGGCCGTGATAGGAAGATCGAAGGATTTTCGGTTTAAGCCGCAAATTATTAAGCACGCGGTCGTGATAGGCATAGCGTTTGCTGTGGGGTGGGTTGGTATTGCCAATACCCTTGCTCAAAACGACAGGATCGGCGAAGACATAGATGTAAACGACCTAGTGAAATATTTTTATTTGGAATCGCTACACGATGTTCAGGTTTCGCCGGATTGGGCCATGTGGGGAAATCCCAAGGCGAAGGTTACAATAGTCGAATACAGCGAATATCAGTGCCCGTTCTGTCGTCTTTCGGCTTTCAACATCAAGGCCTATCTTCACGAATTTAAAAATGACGTGCGTTATTTATTCGTCAATTTTCCTCTAGACACTGCATGTAATTTTGAACTTTCAAGGCAGATGCATCCGGTAGCTTGTTTTGCCGCCCGGGCTGGAATATGCGCCCAGAAAAAAGGCGATTTTTGGTCGTTTCATGACGACATGTTCAGAAGCCAGCGGGAACTATCTGAAAACGTTATAATGGGTTTTGCCAAAAAACGCGGATGGAATCCGGAAGAATTCGGAGCTTGCGTCGAGTCAGACGAGGTCAAGGAACGGCTTGCCTCCGAAATTGCTTCGGCCAAAAAGGCCTATGTCGTTGGCACTCCAACAATTTTTATGAACGGAAGAAAACTCAAATATTGGAAAAGTCCCGAATTTTTGCGTAAAGTGGTCGGAGAAGAGATCAAACGCAGCAAGGTTAAAAAATGACAAAATACTCCCGAGAATTTCTTGCGAAGATACCCAAAACGGATTTGCATGTTCATCTAGATGGGAGCATCCGCATTCCAACGCTCATAGAGCTCGCGAAAGCCCAGAAGCTAAAGCTCCCATCGTACACCGAAGAGGGCCTTCGCAAGACGGTGTTTAAAGACAAGTACAAAAACCTTTTAGAATATCTGCACGGCTTTAAATACACCTCGGCTGTCATGTCTGATCGGGAATCCATAGAACGCATATCCTATGAATTTGCGCAGGACAACTTTGCCGAGGGGGTGCGCTATGTCGAACCACGCTTTGCCCCCCAACTTCATGTCACCGACGACATGAGCATGGACGATGTCATAGTAAGCGTGGATCGCGGCCTTAATAAGGCAAAAAAAGAGATAAACAGCAGAAAAACGATAAAAAACGGAATTGAGCCTCCGTTTGATTATTCGATAATATGCTGCGCGATGCGTATGTTTACGGAAGGTTTTTCGGAGTACTACAAAAGATATGTGGGGCTTCATCCTCACATGCCGTCCTACGAACTCTTTGGGCTGGCCTCGTTAGATCTTGTAGAAACGATGATCTATGTTCGCGATGAGCTGGGTATTGCGGTTTCGGCCTTTGATTTGGCCGGGGCGGAGTCCGGATATCCGGCGGAAGATTACAAAAAAGCCTATGAATTGGCGCATAAAAATTTCTTCAAAAAGACCGTCCATGCCGGAGAGGCCTATGGTCCAGAATCCATATTTCAAGCGATAACCGACTGTCATGCCGATCGCATAGGTCATGGAACCCACATCTTTGACGATACCATGGTCAACCTTTCCGATGAAAGCGAACGCAAGCTCTACGTCGAGGAGCTGTGGCAGTATGTGGCCGACAGCAGAATAACCATAGAAGTATGTCCCACATCAAATCTTCAAACGATGCCCAAACTATCGAGTGTTAAAAAGCATCCTCTGGGGGAGATGATAGACAAGAGGATCTCGCTTACATTTTGTACGGACAACCGGCTCATTTCAAACACGACGGTCACAAACGAAATAGCGCTGGTGGTGGATAATTTTGAAATAAAGCCCAAAAAATTAAAGGACATAATAATCTATGGGTTCAAGCGCAGCTTTTATTTTGGAGGGTATTTAAATAAGCGCCGCTACGTCAGGCAAATTATCGATTATTACGAAAAGATCGAAAAAGAGTTCAACGTTGGGAAATAAATCATCTGCACGTAAACGAATTGTCCGTAAATGATGCAAGACATTTATGAGAGCTGCCTTCGGCGATCGTTATTTTTTTCTCTAACCTCTTTTTCTGGGGTGGAAATTCAGCGATGATATCATAGGACCCCGGGTTTAGCGGAACGATCCGAACCGGCGCCTCTTTTTTTGAAATCCGTCCCTCAACACTAATAACACCCCAAGGCTTTGCATGTATAAGCAAAGAAGCCTGCCGGATTTTTTCTAGGGCGAAATTTTTCACGAACTGCGGCGAGGTCTCGTCTAGCGTGAAATCCGCAGATACCTTTCCATAGCCGGGCTTTGAAATCTCCATAACACATGAAATATCTTCATTAGATTCTATTCCCTCGATGACGAATGGGGAGATGAATGTTTTCAACTCTCCATTTATTTTAAGCAGAACCTTTGCTCCCGAAGGCTCGGTGGTTATGGCGACAGCCTTGGCAACATTACGCAAAACCGGCATCTGGCGCAAAGTCACGATGTCGGTGACATGCTTGGCCGACGTTTTGGAAACCTGCCCCGCGCTACCCCGCTCCCCTCTTGATATGGACATAAACAGCATAAGGACGAGCAGCACGACCGCTGCGCGAATTAAAGACGCCGCCTTTTTTGTGAGCCTCGGTGCTTTGCGCGAAATAATGGCGGTGGATTGCGCAGCTCCTTTTTCAAAGACAATTTCGTTTTGAAAACCGCCGAGCCCACTTTTTTCGAATTCGTCGGCAAGAAATAAAGACATCTCTATCGAACTCACCACGCTTCCTATGGTTCGCTCCGCCCCGCGCACATCCATGAGCATTTCCGAGGCGGTTAAAAAACGCGAATCCACCCCGTCTGAAAACTCCATGAGCAAGATAGCCCTTATAGCCGGAGGTAATTTGCGGATTACATCCCAAGGCACCTCGATATTTCTCACCTTTCCTATAACTTCCAGATCGTTTTCTGCATCAAACAGCCTTTGTGCCGTAACAAGTTCGAAAAGAACGACGGCCACGGCGAAGAGATCGGCCCTTTCGTCTATCACCCCGCCACTTGCCTGTTCAGGCGACATGTAGGAATATTTTCCGCGAACCCTTCCGGTTTGTGTGAGCCTTGTACGATGAGAGCCTCGGGCGATGCCGAAATCCGCAATCTTCACTTCGCCAGCCCAAGACAACAAAATGTTCGAGGGAGATATATCCCGGTGTATAACTCCAAGAGGACGGCCCGTCTCGTCTCTACATCTGTGCGCGAAATCTAAGGCGACTAATACCTGATCGACTATATAAAGGGCATGCTCCGGAGGCAGCGGCATGCCCTTTTTGATTAGACGATTTAGAAGATAGGCGCAGTCTAGGCCATCTACATATTCCATCGCGATGTAGGGAACGCCGGATTCACATCCATAATCGAAGACCTGAACGATAGTGTTGTGACAAAGGTGTGTAAGGACTTTCGCCTCGTCCATTATGAGATCTTTTATTTCTTCATTTCCGCAAAATCCCTCAAGAAGTCTTTTTATCGCGATCGCCTTGCAAAAACCGCCTTCGGCCTCCAGATATGCCTTGAATATTTCGGACGTACCGCCGCTTCCGATCTTGTGGGCGAGCCTGTACCGCCCGATAGTTTTCGGACTATTCATGACAGGGGCGTTATCGTGAGCAATAGGCATGCCAAATCGGCTAGATTGTAAGGCATTGTTATTCATAGATATTTTAAAAGAATGCCGGATTTCGATGTTCCATAAGTCGAAAATGTTCGACTATCGGCGCATCTTTCGATTTCGTAGCAAGATAGTCATTTTTCGAAAGGCGACTATTCGCGCACTGTGATCGTGTCTATTGGATCACCCTGCCTTCTAAACGCGATGAAGTTGGCTGCGAGCGTTTCAAGTTCGAGGTCGTCGCCCCTTATGCACCCAAGCGTCCGGGCCCGGTAATTATGTCTTCCCCCATGTATGAAAAGGCCGCGGTTCCAAGCGATCCTGTCTGCGGCCGAGGAATCGCCACCGGTTCTTATGCGAATCGTCCCAAAGCGCATACTGTAACCCGCGTTGTCCATTTCGTGTTTTGCCCAATATCTTCCATTTACAATCCCCTCGCCCGCGACGTTTTCGCCAAAGCCGAACCGCGCATAGAATTTTTCGCGATATTCTTCGGAATAAAACTCCGGCACGCCAAGTGAGAAACTCCCGTCTGGAAACGGGCCATTTCCACCTATCTCAATTGGATCGGCCGAAGGCTTCATCGTGACATTGAATGCGGCATAACTTGTGACGTATCTGCCCTCGCCGTCGATTAGGTGCATCGCCCCGTCGGACCTGTCGAACACAAGGCTTGCAAGCCCCAGAGGATCTACAAATCTAGAGGGATCAGAACTAGCATAGAGCAGGAGGTTTAATTCACCTTGAGGTGGATAGGCCCGTGCCAATTCAAATGTCGAGAAGGGATATACGCCGTACCATCCAGCGGCGTCTGAGGGCCTGTTTGGAAAGGTCGCGCGCGAGGCCTGCCCTTGAATGTTATGAAAAGATACTGCGGGACCGATTTTTAGGCCGTTCTCAGCGGAATGCTTCAGCTTAAAACCCAGCGGATCGGGAGTGAGAAAGGACCCCGTCTCCGGCGAGTAGAACCTGTTTCTGAAATAGACAAGATTTGTAAAGCCGTCACAAATACCACCTGCAAAGCAAAAGGACAGGTCGAGATCGTCGCATCCTATCTTTTCGCCGTACGGGGAATATCGGCACAAATCCGCCCGTTCCCCGCCCTTTGATGCATAAGCCACCACAGAACCGATCCGGTCTTTTATGAAAAACTTTCTTTGTCCTTCTTCGCTGGCGGATACCGGTACTAGCTCGTCGCCGTAGGCGTAGAAAATTAATTTCCCCGAAGAATTGGACGCCAAAATCTTCCAGCCGTCCCACGCAAAACTAATGTCGTCATCCCCAGATTCAACACCGACAAGGCGCGATAGGGCATCATATTTGAACGCGACCCGGGACTCGCCGTGCGAATAACCGGCAAGCCTTCCCAGCGCATCGTAATTTAAAAAAACATCTCCGATTTGGGATATCCGTCCGGCCGCGTCACGAAGGGTTTCCTTTTCGACGATGAGACCACCGTCATCGGCCAGACTGTAGATCCATTCTCCCACCGAGGCATCGGAGTCGTCGTCTGACGCGCGAAGGTCGCGTGCGGCGGCAAGCCTGCCCAGAGGGTCTCGTGTAAAACGTCTCGTTATTTCCGCCGGATATACGTCGGCTAGTATATGGCCATTTTCGTCGAGATGGGTTTCAAAATGTCCTACGAGCACGTCTTTGGCGGTTAGATAATCAACCGACATTGCACTTCCGTCTGAAAACCTGCGGACATTCATCTTCAGGTTGTCGCCAAGCTCCGCCCGAACGATGGCCCCGGATTCATCGTATCCCATGAAAAAAACCTGTCCCGCGGCATCTACAGCGCCTCTCTTCAATCCCGATTTGTCGTAGGAATAAAAGACGGAGCCAAGGCCTGCAATGCTGGTGTTTGTCACGTTTCCCGCAAGATCGTACCCCCGTTGCACAAGATTTTCGCCCGAGGACTGGGCGATGGCCCTTGAAAGCGAGTCGTATTCGATGTGAACTTCCCGGCCGTCTTCTTCTGCGTAACCTAGCCTGCCTAACGCGTCGTACGTAAATTTTTGTCCTATTTCGGTCGTGCCTTCATGGTCTGACAGCGCCGTTCTTTTTATCACTCGTCCGTTGGCATCCCTTGATATTCTCCACTTCTCCCCGCCTCTGCCGATGATGCCCGATACCCCGCCACCGGCATCGTAGGCGATTTGTTCCGCCGTGCCGTCTGGATATTTGCGCATGATCACCCTTCCTAGCGGGTCATGCGATAGGTGCGCCGTTTTTCCGTCATAATCTGTAAATTTCTTTAAAAGCCCTCCCTTTGACCAAGCGTATTTTCTGCGAAAGTCCTTGCCGAAAGCCCGGCGCGATGCGTTCACAGCCCGACCCAGAAGATCGTATTCATATTCGGTGGAGGCAAGACCGGACCTGCTTTCGCGCTTTAAATTTCCGTATTCGTCGTATTCGTAAAAATAAACGCGCCCCGTTTCAAATCTTCGCTCTAAGATATCGCCGGGCGCTGAATATTTTATAGAAAACTCCCGGTACCTTTTATTGTCTCTTAGGAAATATTCCGATGCGATGCGCCCAATGCCGTCCCGATCAAAATATTTCGTTCTGCCTTCCGGATCTGTTGTCGATATGATTTCGCCAAAATCGTTTCTTTCATATCTCCAAATTCCACCCTCGGGATTTTTTATGGATGAAACTCGACCCGCGTCGTCGAATGTATATTTGTTCACTACTTGGGCGGCCCGGGACTTTTTGCCGGTCCACAAAAGATCTATTATATCGACGGAATTTAAATTGCGGTCATAACTATAACGCCTCTCGGCCATTAGCGTTTCGCTTGAATCGAAATCCTTTTCAGACGAAATTTCTCCGGACTTGTGCCTCTTTATTTTTCTATATCCTCCGTCTGGCCGCTCGACCTTCGAAAGCCTGCCTAGTCCATCGTATTCGTAGCGCGTTTCGGAACCGGTCGCCTCGACAATCTTGGAAATATTGCCGCTTGCATCATAACCAAAAAAGCGCACCAAACGATCAAGGGTTTCTTTGCCTTCCACCACGCGAATAACGCGCCCCAATTCGTCGTATTCATAGTCTATTCGCCGGTCGTCTGGGTCTATCCGCGCGGATAGACGGCCTAGTTCGTCGTATTTCATGACCGTCTCGGCCCACAAGTCGCCAGCTATGAGAAATTTGACACCTGTCATTCGATCTAGCGAATCATAGGCAAAAACCGCCCGGCGGTTTTTCTGCCGAAACTCGGCCAGATTTCCGTTGGCGTCGTAGGCGTAGAGTTCATCTGCGCGCCCGGTTCTGCGTATGCCCGAGGTCTGGTTGATCGAATTTATCAGATAGTCGGTTCGCATGTCTCCGGGGCCGTCTTTCGAAATTATATTGCCCGCGCCGTCGTACAGATAGGAAATCTTTCTTTGCTCCAAACTCCCCTCCACGACATCTTTTAGATAGCCGCAGCTCGTGGCTTCCCCGGTTCCGGTTTTTGTGCCGTCGCCGTCTGGATCGTCTGTCGGGTGATATTCATATCGCGTCTCCAGACCAGCGGCATCGACCATCCAGGCAATCTGCCCGCAATCGTTCCATTCATATCTCTCGAGCAAAACCATTTGCCCGGCTAAAGAAGATTTAGAAATCGATTCGAGATCGTGCGGATGTTTTTCAGAATATTCAAGATGGAGCTTGCCGCCGTCTGGATATTCTATCTCTGAAACCCTGCCGTGATTAGCCTCTCTTTTGTATTTCGTCTCAAGCTCTGTGCCGTCGGGAGCGCGTTTTTTGGAAACGACAAGCCCAGAATCCGAATATTTGTTTATCGTGCAAAGTTTCGAGGGCAGGCAATGTTTTATAATTCTGCCGTCAGCGTCGTATTTATTTTCGAAAATCAAAAAATTTTTTATTCCGTCGAGTCGGGTTTTTTTAAGCAGATGACCTTCCAAATCGTGTTCGTATATAAAAACGCGTCCCGAGGCGTCGGTTACGCGCGTCTTGGTTCCAGACTGCCCATTTTCATATTCAACCCGCATCCACGGAGCATCGCCATAGCGCTGCCCGGTGGTGCGCCCCTCGCCGTCGTAGGTGTTTTCAAGATACCTTGAGCCTTTGGGATCGGTTATCGAAACTATCCTATGCGTCCGGTCGTCATTTTGGGCAGAAAGCTCATATTCATAGATTGTAGCGAGGCCATCGCCCGTGCTAGCGCCAGACGGCGCAACCGCCCGGACAAGCTCTCGGGCATCGTTATATTCATAGGAAAAACGCCTGCCCGCGAAGTCTTCGATCGCCTCGATAAGTCCAAGCGCGTTTCTATAAAACCTAACCGTCCTGCCGTAAGAATCGACGATGCGAGATACGAGACCGCCTTCGTAGTAGAGAGAAATCCGGTTGCCGTGCCTGTCTGTTATGGCAAAAAGCCTGCCGCCGGCCTCAAAGATTTTTTCAACGCCGTCTTTGAACCTCACGACGATTTTATCGCCCGAGATATCAAGCGCAGCATCAAGCCCGGCAGGGGCTTCGTAGCCCTTTTCTTTTTTTGTGAAAAAGAATTTTCGTCCCCGGTCGTCCACATAAGTATATCCCTCCTTCAGGGCAAGTACGCGTTCGGCGTAGGAATGGGTCCATCTCCAACCGAACTCGCCTAGAAAGTTCGAATGTCCCCTGTAGATCCTCATGAATTTGAAATCGAGTCCGCGGCCGGGAATGGCGACGTCGGTTATCTCCTGAAAAAATTCCCCATTGTGAAGGAGCACCGGATCTAATTCGTCGGAAAGAGACGGATTTATCGCAGGCACCTTCTCCACCTCCATGATCGCAGCGACCGGACCTATCAGGTTAAGCCCGTAGAGCGCACCGGCAATGCCCTCGGAAATATGTTCCGCAAGTCTTTCGTTTACCTTTGAAAAATCCCTCCCGATCTTCGCCGCCGTATCTCCAAAGGCTTCTTCAAGGGAATCCAGGGGTCGCCACAGACCGTCCTCGCCCAAAATACCCCCGTCCACACCCAACCGTCCTTTCAGATCCTCCCAGTTTTTAGGAAGGCCGTTTAAATTTTCGGGTATGGCGTCGCCGATGCGGTCTGAAATGATATCGAGGCGGCTTTGCATGTTCCCAATTACGTCCCGCGCAGGAGCCATCAAGGTATCTTGAAGAGATTTCAGTTCGTCGCCAATTGCAGCGACGAGATTGCGAAGCTCGGCCGAAACGACGTTCATGGGGCCCTTGAGCGCCTCATCTATTTTGTCGGCCATTTCTTCGATACGTTTAAGCGGTTTTGAAATAGTCGAGGCTATTTCGTCAAAGCTCGCTCCTGCGCCAAAACTAAAAGCTATATCCCGGGCAAGCCCTGCTAGTTGCATGATACTTAAGTTTATCGAGTCTTTGTTTCTAGCCTGCCAGACCATCACGCGCACAACCTCCGCGCCGCGCTTTAATTCATAGGCATCCACATACACCCCGGCAAATGCCCGCGCAAAATGTCCGGCCGCGCTGGCGGCTAATATGGATACATAGGCGGGAGTGGGCAGTTTGAAAGCCGGAGCGTTTAAAAGTGAATTTTTGAGCTCCGAAATAACCCTTCCGGGAAGATATTTTTTTGCCTCGTTTGCGTATTTCTCGAATTCACGGGGACCTTTCTGCAGGGCATCTAAAAGTTCCGGAGGTAGATTTCCATCGAGCGCGTCCGTTATTCTTTTTCTTATTCCCCGGACGGTAGATTCGCCTACGACATCAGAGAGCATGCGCGAGGACATGTCGGCGATATTGTGAAGATCGAACGCCCGCTCCACCGAACCTTTAAGATCGGTAGGGTCGAGAAGGTTTTTCGGAATTCCGCGGGCGATGCCGGCGGTTATTTCGTCTATTGCCATTGAATACATATTGCCAACTACGGCGTCTATGCGGTCATTTATGCTCGTGTTTAACTCGGCCATGATATTTTCATAGATCGCCAAGGCTTCATCTATCTTTTCGCTGCCTGCGATGCCTCCGAGCAGATGCGTTAAGACCGTCTCCTTTATTGCGGCCGGAAGATTTTTCTGGATTTTTTCCTTAAGCCTTTCCTTTACCGCTTGGCGAAGCGCCGGATCCTGACGAAACATAGCCGAGATTCCTTTGCTGCCCTCTTTGTTGTTTACCGCGTCGGCAAAGGCGTCGCACATCCAGGATACTCCATCGCGGCTTACAAGCTCCGATATCGCCCGACGGGAAAGCCCCTCCACATAGCCGGCAACGCCGTCCATTTGGATGGCATCCCCTATCGAAGCCAAGTCGGTAGGCAGGGAATCGGCCGATGTGGCAACCGGGAAAAAGAACGCTAAAATTAAAATGACGAGGACTCGACGCACCCGGTTTCTCTAAGCACAGAGCATGCCAGATTTAAGGATGGCCAGATTTCGGAATTATAAGGGTTTTGTCAAAAAAGTAGTTCCGCGAAGTATATCGTTTCCATACACCCCGCCGCGAATTGGTCATAATTCCGGGTTAATTCCGGGGACACGATACTTAATTACAGGATAAGGCTGAGGTCGAGGTTAAGGCTAAGGTCAAGGCTAAGGCCGAGGTTAAGGTCGAGGTTTATTATAATAGATACTTAGCCTCAACCTTGACCTTAGCCTTGATCTTAGCCTTTTCAACAACTTAACTAATTTACTCCGTCCCTTTTTACTTCGGGACCGATATTTAATTAATAATGAATGAGTTAGCGGGATTGCTCCGTCCCCATTTACTCAGGGACCAGAATTTATTGCAGGACCAGAATTTATTTCGGGTTGTTTCCGTTCGATGGATGGCACTAGGGTTTTTTGCCGAGTGCGCAGTTTTCTATCAACCTGCAGAAAAAACGAGTGAGCCCAGCTTGAGGCACTGCGCGGGCTTTTCAAGGACAACTTCCCTCATTCATGGCTGAAAGTGATATTCAGCAAAACAGCCTGAAAGAGGAAACCCACTCTTTTCTTATAAAGATCGCGATGAAAATCCCGAATCCTTATCTCTAGCAGATAACTGATGTATTTGTTGGAGAACCGTCCAGATTTTAGAGCAATGGGCGGGCTTTCAAGATTCATTCGCCCTACTGGTCCTATGTCAGTCGAGATAGACAGAGAGTTTTTTGATGCAGTAAGACATCTTGTTTCCGCAGCTCGCTATAACTACAGCGAGACAAATGAAGGATTACTTGGATTTGGTATGGTTTTCTGGCTATTACATGGTCATGTAAATCCATTACAACTTGAACCTATAATTCAGAGCTTATCGAAATAGCACAACAGTTTCTCTACTTAATCTGAGGCTAAGGCTAAGGTTCTATTATAATAAACCTTAACCGTGACCTTGTAATAGTTAGCCATGCAGTAGCGGGCTTTTAAAATGTAAATGATGTTCTAAGCAAACCTCGCCAGTTAGAATTTGTTTCTTTATTAAGATAACCGGTTCTCATATATGAACCTTCAAGACCAACCCCAAGCCATTTGTTGAAATTATAGTTCACGTTTCCAAACGCTGTAAAATTAGATGTTCTTGATGTCAAAGTCACTAGATCGGAATGTCTGGGTTTATCGATGCCGGCACCCAAATTTAAAAACAATTTTTTTGTCGGCTTGAAAGTTAATTGCCCCCAACCACCCATCGCTCTTATTGAATGTGCTTTTTGAGTAGGAACATCTATGTAAACTCCCTGTAAAACTCCGGCAAAAAACGTATTAAGATTATCGCCGATGAAAAACTCACCGAGGAAATCTATATATTTTGTAATAATTTTAAGATCGTATCCAAACATCCATATATTTAATTTTTTATCAAGAGTTGTAATCACACCCGTTGTTGGGTCCGTTTCTTCGCGGTGAATTTTTTCTTTCCCAAAAACTCCCGAGGCTCCAGTTTCAAGTTTCCAAGAATTAAAATCTTCGCTGTATCCAAAACGACCGATAATAAGAGGCATGTTTGATTGCTCGCCATCGCTAATGATATCGTCTAATTGATTTCCAAAAGCTTCGTTTGCTCCCATCGGCCTGTTGATGCTTGCCTCAAATTTTATTGGATTATATTTAATTGTTGCTCTTAATTGAGGAAGTCTTATCCACGGATTACCCGATGTTCCTAGTGCAATCCAACTCGCCTGAGCAGGAAATAGCGGTGAGAATATTGCAAAAGATTGGCCCGCCAAAAAACCGAAGTGCTCTGTATCGATTGAAACATAAGCCTGTTTTAGTCTTACAAGCGGAGAATAGGTGCCACTTGATCCAGTTGTAAATCCACCAACGAAGTCCATCTCAAGTTTAGCGCTAATATCCGCGCTTTTGATTGAATCCGGCATGTTAAATAAAAAGCCGAACGGAGAACCTCGTGCTGACATGCTAAACGAATCTTCTCTACCATCGTAGGCGTTTTTCGGATAAACAAAAACAAGCCAATCGCTTAAAAAAGGACTCGTCGTATCATAATATGTAAGCATCTCAATCCTACCATAAAACTTGAGACTTGCTTCATTTTTAAACTTCATAGTGAATGCATCGGTAAGCGTTGCTATGTCGGTTGCTTCCGTAAACTGCGACTCGGGTTCCGATAAAATTACTTTTGACCGCGGGGTTGTTGTTGCGTCTTCGTTCTTGTTTTCGCCGGCAAAAGCATTTGTAACAAGAATCATTGACACCAAAACTAAAAACATTTTTTTCATAATCACCCTCCTAAATTTTGAATGCCACAGGGCTATAGCAATATTTGCCACTTGTCTATATAATTCCCCCACTTTTCATCTCGGCGTCTTTCGAAAAGATACCCGACAACCGGACCTGATAGTGCGCCAATGATTACGCTTATAAGTCCGGCAGTTGCTGAATCCAAAGCCCTTGGCCCCTCGCTTATTCCACGTTCGGCATGACCCGTTTCATATAACCGTCGAAAAGGGGAACGGTGAAGCTGTTGTCACCATGAGCAGGACTGTAGATCATGCCCTTGTTAATTAACTGTGCCCTCGTTGGCGCCACGGTATGAACATCTTTATTCAAAATTGCGGCTATGTCACCCGACCTGCGAGAATCATCTACTAGCTCCGCCATGGCGCGCAGATATCTTTTTTCGCTGGGCGTCAACCGGTCGAATCTTACACGGAAGAAACTCGCATCCAATTCAAGAATTGCCAGCGTTGTTGCCCGTTTCACATCTTCCAGCGTAACAGGAGACTGTTTTGCACATTGCCAGCTGTGCTTGCCCCACTCCTGTAAAAAATATGGATAGCACTTTGTCTGCAATAGAATTTCGTTTAACGCGTCCTTTTCGAATCGAACATCGTGTTTTGTGGCGGGTATTTCAAGTGCGGCTATAGCAGCTTCTGCTTTCAATGGTCCGATAGTCGGATATTCAAAAAGTCTCTCCGCGTACGACTTTGCCCGCCCTGCCTGACCCACAAGCTGGGGCAGACCTGCGCCTATAAGAATTACCGGGAGTTGATTTTGAGCACACTTGTGCAGCGCCATAATAAGCGCCGCAAATTGTTCTTCCTCGATGTATTGAATTTCATCGATACAAAGAACCAGCGCCGTATTTTTTGCCTTAACCACTTTTCCGATCTCAACAAACAATGACATCAAGTCGTGTTCCAGATCGCCTGAGTCCGCGATGCCGTCCTCTTTGCCCAGATCTAAACCAAATTCGACATCATTATATTTAACCTTCATTGCACCGACAAAGCCTCCCAATACCCGCATGGCGCGTTTGCCCAGCTCTTTGGTCGCCGCTATTGCGTCCAGTTTTATGAGAGCTGTTCGGAGGCTGGGGATGAGCAACGCAGGCAACGATCTTTTTTCAGGGGTTTCTACAAAAACCACAGCAAATCCCTTGGCCTCGGCTTCTTGCGAGATGCGTGTGAGCAAAACTGTTTTTCCAACTCCACGCAGCCCAACCAGACACAGACCGCGTGATGCAAGACCACTTCGACATCGGTCCAATGCGATTGAAGCCTTTTCAATGATGTCATCACGACCTGCTAATTCGGGTGGAATAGTGCCTGCACCGGGGGCATACGGATTTATTCTTGGGTCCATGTATAACATTGTTATCACATGTTATAAAAAAACACTAACTAATAGTAACCTTCCTATAACTTGGCTTTCATGCGTTAAATCTCCCCGGTCCCGCAGTAAAAAGGGACGGAGTAATGTGTGTAACGCCTCGATATTCATAAGTTTTGCTGTGTCGAATCGCTACTGACTGTACGCATTTCAATACAGAGTTGGCAAACGGGTAAATTCTACAGACAAGGCTAAGGCCGAGGTTAAGGTCAAGGCTAAGGTCGAGGTTTATTATAATAGATACTTAGCCTCAACCTTGACCTTAGCCTTTTCAACAACTTAACTAATTTACTCCGTCCCTTTTTACTTCGGGACCGATATTTAATTACAGGCTAAGGTCAAGGCTGAGGTTCTATTATAATAAATCTCGACCTCTCTTGCGAGTTACTTCCTCGGGATTTAGTATGGCTTTTCTAATCAATTCCACGTCCACGCATTTGCCCGCAAAAAAGTCGTCGAAGAAATCGTTGGCGGCGTAATAGAAAAGGCCTATCTGAAAAAGCTGGTTCATCATGAATTCGGCTTTTTCCCGCTTTTGTCCTTGAAGCGACACGCGTGCCTCGGCAACCTTGGCCTTGGTTCTTTCGATAGTCGTTATAGCATCGGTCATCGTGGCTTGAATGCCCTCTAAAAAATCTCTCAGAACCTTTCTTGGATAAACTCTCTCCGCATCGTAATAATCCTTGCGAGAACCCTTGACCCAAACCTTTCTTACGAGTCCATATTCTTCGAGAAGACGTATGTTGATAGACACATTGCTTTTGGAAACGGCGAGTTTTTCAGAAATTTCATCGAGCGAAAGAGGCTCGTCTGAAAGAAAAAGCAACGCATAGATTTGTCCCCCTACTTTGTTGACCATTCCCAAGAGAGCGCTCGAAATTTTTCCGGCTCCCTGTACGAAGACATCTATCGCATCTTCAAGGGTGGCCGTAGCCGGGCAACCCGCTTTAATGCTTTTTTTCGGCATCGTCACACCCCTCCCTTTTTTTTGAAATTTGAAACGCAAAACTCATCAAGACTTCATCTCCACGCACGGCATCGCCATGCCGTCCATCGAATGTATAGGGTCTATACCCATAAGATCGATTATGGTCGCGAATATATCGGCGGTTCTTATAATGTTCTGGGAAAGTCTAACGCTGGAAAAAAGGGGAACCAACGTATTCGAACGATGCAGCGAACCAGAGGCCACATTGAAAGGATCGGCAACGGCATTCCCTGCAAGGTATGCACCTTCGGCAAGCGATATCACAAGATCACCAGTTCGGCCCGACTTAAAAAGCTGTAGCATCGAAATTATTCCATCCGGGTAGGCGCTGTCCGCTGCGGCATCAAAGGCCTCGCGGGAAGTGAGAACCTGAGAAACAGCACCGAATCCGAACGGATCGGCACCCTTTACGATATACGTTATTCTGCCGTCGGCATCTTCATGTATGTGCGCCCTACCGCGAAGGCTCTGCACTATTATGCCGCCATTTAAACTTCTGCCGGCTATTATATCCACAGGTCCCTTTTCTATAAGCGAACCGGCAAGACCCTTTCGTTCTATATCCTCGAAGAAGGTACGTTTTTGCCAGTCATCTCCACTTTTGATATACACGTGAGACATCGAGGTGCCAGAAGACATGGATATGGCATCTGAACGTTGCCATTCTTTGAGCCCGCCGATCGTGGATACCTCATTAAATCTTTCAGAAAGAAATTTTGTTAAATCGAAGCACTGTTTTTTCTCGCCGATACAAAAATCCGCCGTCATAAAAAGGGCCGAACCTTCGTACATGCCCTTTTGCTTGAGAAGCTCCACCGCCCTTTCCACGTCTGCATCCAGCTTTCTGTAGGCGTCTTTGGACGCTTCGCGGGAAAGTCCGGCTCCGTGGGCAAGCGCCATCGGGGGGAAAGAATACAAAACGAAATCGGTGTCGCGCCTTAGGGCATTTGCAAACCAATGAAAGGCCAGCAGGTCGGCCTCGTCGATGGCCGCGGCATCGGACGCGCTGTGAAACCGGCTGTGCATCCTGAAAAATGCCGGATCCCGCATTAATCCACAGCCGCGATTTAGCATGCCGAATATATTGGCCGCCTGTCTTGAATATTCAAATATCGTCCTCACAGACTTTGAAAGATCGTGGTCCATCGCATAGGCGCCCCAACCAAGATAATCGCGAAATCTGTTCATCGTAAGGACCTTGCCTTCGGGAAGGTTGCGATCAAACCAGCGCACTCCGGGTATGTTGCAGGTGCCCGGGAAGCAACCCGTTACAAGCGGAACGGAGACAGGCCCTGTGGCGGAAGGAAATGCAGCCACCGCACTGTACCCGCCTTCCGGCATATATTTTGATATGTTTGGCAACTCTCCTTTTTTTGTCAGGTCGGCGAAGATGTCGGCATCTACAGCGCCTAGATGGAAAAGGATCACGCAAGAAGCGTCGCCCTTGCTGCGATCATAGCCATATTTTGTCTTTTCCCAGAAGGCTTCCCGGCCCTTATGCGTAGAAAGCTTGGTGATGACCTGCGCAATGGTGTCTTTCTCACGCCGATCTTCCGTGTCGAGGACGTTCATGATGTAGATCATTCTATAGATAGCCGTACCTAAGGTGAATATGCCGATAAGTGAAACCGCGAAGATTATGAGAAGATGCGGTGGATTTTCCATCCATCCGCCCATGGCTACCTGCTGAATGGGATCGAGTATAGCCGACGTGCCCAGATACGCAATTCTTTCGGGCCGCTGCATAGTTCCGCCGGAACAATTAACACCCAACGCCTCGCCGCGCGCTCTGGTATAGCTAACAAGCATTGAACCTATCATGGCGGCGATGACCGCTATAAATACCGGGCTTTCACGAAAATGATAGGCGATGCCAAAAAAACATACGGCCTCTCCAAATCTGTCGGTAACAGAATCGAGAAATGCGCCGGAGCGTGAGCACCTGCCCGTCATTCGGGCGATTCGGCCGTCCATAAAATCAAAGCTGGCGCCTAACACCATTGCCCAGCCCGCATATCCAAACGAACCAAACGCAAAAAGGACACCTGCGATGCAGGAAACAAAAACGCCCATCATAGTTATGGCATTGGGTCCCAGATGAAGTTTTATACAGGCCTTAATGATAGGTTCGGTCGTCCAGAACCACCATTTTCTGGTCGTCGTGCTCAATATCTCGGAACCTTCTGTTTTGGCACCCTTATATTCGCGAGTGGCCCTTTTTGAAAAATAGAGATGATAGCTAAAGTAGGAAATCAGTGCTATCGCGTTGATCACGAAAAGCGGTCCTAGGGTAATCCAAATTTTGCTTATGCAGGGCATATAAATCGGGACAAACTCGAGCTTGAACCTAAAAAAGGGAATCCCCGCTTAGCTTCAAGCAGCAGCTTAACCCGCCGTTTTTGCTAAATGTTTTATAGTCGCAGATGAGTGCTACATTCCCTGCACGTTGTCAAGGACGCTAAAAATTTGAAACCGAGATTTGTGCTGGAAATTGTCGGTTGCAGATTTTTTTGGTTTTTGGCTCCTAGCATCTGACAAGGCAATTTGTGAATCTATTTTAGGACAATGTCCAGCCTTCTGAAAGACCAAGTTTTAGCACCTGTTTTTCTATGAAGGGAATATTTATTTGTTTGGCTGATACATCCATCATTCCCCGAATGTCCTCGATGTGTTTTTGCGATCCACCTTCTTTGTAGTAGGTAAGTTTTTTCAATATCACGTATTCTGGAGGAGCCACCCACACTTCTTCATTTACAATCAGCTCAACTCTCTTTTTGTTTTCGAAACCCCACAGGGTTAAATAATCGTTTCCTGCAGGGTAAACATCAATCTTAAAACCAGTTTTTTGATCGATCACGTTCATGTGCCCGTTTTCACCTAGCCGGATAGCCTCTTGAACAACCTCCTCCGGAGGGCAGTAGTAATCATTAATATCGAAAGAACTTACGAAAGCATTAATTTTAGAAACAGGGAAAATGACCACAATATTCATATCTTGAGTTAGATGGGGCTTGCCATATAAAATAGAAGCAACAGAACCCGTTATCATGTAACTCAAGTTGAGAGCTTCAATCTTTCTCAAAAATGTTAGGAGATTTTTTAAGTCCATAAGTGATTAAAAATACGCACGTATTTTCTTTTCAAGTTCCGTTTCACTGATATTGGGATTGATGCGCTTAATACGTCCCTTGATAATTTCTCTTGCAAAGAAATACAATTGAGAAGCCGCGGCTATTCGTTGCCAAGGGGCCTGTTTCCGATAGATATCGAGCTGGGGATCGATTTTATTGGTTGGTTGCATTTGTAAACCTATCTGATGACCTTTAAAAGTTCCCCCACAAGGCTGTATCTGCCAAAAGGCGGAAAGATATATGCACCATTTACGCCTTCTGTGGAGATGGCCGCGGCAAGCGCGTCCTTGGCTATCGCCATGCCACATTCTTCTTGAGCCTTGTCGGTTTTTGCAGATGCCATCTTTGCCATGACGTTCTTTGGAATTTGCATTCCCGGCACTTCGTTATGAAGAAATTCCGCATTTCTAAGCGATATGAGGGGCAGAATTCCGATATAGAATGGAATTTTGGGAAGATCCTTTGTTTTTTCAACGAAGGAAGTTAGCAGTGAGGGATCATACACCGGCTGGGAAAATACAAATTCGGCGCCAGCATCCAACTTGTGCGCATATCTTTCAATTTCAAGATCCATATCGACGGATCCGGTGTTCACGCCGCATCCAATGAGAAATTTTGTAGCCTGTTTGATTGGCCTGCCTGCGAAATCAATCCCGCGATTTAGATTATTTACAAAGGATATAAGGCCTATTGAATCTATGTCGAACACGGCGGTTGCCTCGGGATAGTGTCCCATCTTCGGCGGATCTCCGGTGATCAAAAGAAGGTTGTTAAGGCCAAGCGCGGCCGCCCCGATAAGATCCATCTGTAGGCCGAGGAGATTTCTGTCGCGGCAACAGTAGTGCACGATGGTTTCTATACCAACTTTTTCCTTTATGAGGACAGCAAGTGCTGTTGGACTCATGCGGGCCATGGCCCTTGGACCATCGGCTATGTTTACAGCGTCCACGCCAAGATCCCGAAGAAGCATTGCTCCGTCTATCGCCTTTTCGGGATTTATGCCAAGCGGCGGATCGACCTCCACTGAAATACCGAACTTCTTTTCGAGGGCCTCGCCAAACGAGCTTTTTTGCGATGAAGGAACAAGCCCTACCTTAACTTCTACATTTTCTCTCAAAACTGTCGAAGACAGTCTGGCTCTGGGTTTCATGCTTTTTAAAAACTTCTTCATTTCACGAATATGTGCTGGCGTGGTTCCGCAGCACCCACCGATGAGCGCTACGCCCAGCTTTGCATATCGCCTTGCATATTCGGCCATATATTCAGGACTTGCCAGATACAAAAGTCTTCCTTGAATCATCTGGGGTAGCCCGGCGTTGGGCATGGCCGATACGGGTTTTGATGTAACCTCCACCATCCTTTTTACCGCCTCGAACACACCCTGCGGACCATCACAGCAGTTGACTCCCAAGACATCGGCGCCCCAATGGTCTATCGCTATGGCGGCATATTCCGGCAACAGTCCTTCAAATTCGCCCTCCCCCAAATATTTAAGCGAGACCTGCGCTATTATGGGAAGGTCGCAGATTTTTCGAGCAGAACTATAGGCTACGTGCAGTTCTTCCAAATGGGTAAATGTTTCAAGAAGGAGAACATCTACGCCGCCTGCGACAAGTGCGGAGATCTGTTCGGAAAATATTTCCTCCATCTCGGCACGTTCCATAGTTCCGGCATCTTTTTTGGTCCACGATATCGGACCGACGCTTCCGGCTACGAAGACCGAATCTCCGGCAACTTCTTTTGCGATCTTGGCACCCGCCACGTTTATATCAAACACCTTGTCGCTAAATCCGTGGGCCGCCAGAGCCGGTCTGTTGGCCGTAAATGTGTTGGTTTCAATAAGCCCGGAACCGGCCTTTATATAATCTAGATGTATCTCCTTGATAAGCGAAGGATTGCTCAAATTAAGCTCATCAAAGCATCTGTTGATAAATATGCCGTGCTTGTAAATCTCGGTGCCTAAGGCGCCGTCGGCCAAAATTCCATCTTCGATCAGTTGGGTTAAAAAATCTTTCATAGAAGCCCTTTTGCCTTTTGGATATCCATAAACGGGTTGGTGTCTATCTCCTGCCCTATTGTGGAATTAGAGCTGGAACCGTAATCGTGTCCCGGATAGACGATTGTATTCCTCGGCAGTTTTGAAAGTTTTTGAAGTGAATTTAAGATGCTCTCCGCGCATCCGCCGGGCAGATCGGTTCTACCACAGGCACCTATAAAAAGAGTGTCACCTGTAAATATTGCATCGTCCACCAGAAAACACTGTGAACCGGCCGTGTGGCCGGGAGTGTGCAAGCACCGTATTTCGAGGCTTCCCAATGTTATCAGGTCGTCATCGGCCGTCTCTATCGTTTCAATTCCCTCGGGAATTTCCATTTTTTCACTGCTGTGAACGAAAACTTTTGCACCGGTCTTTTCGACGAGATCTGAGAGCGCGTTTGCATGATCGAAATGGGTGTGGGTTAAAAACACGTGGGTGATCTTCATCCCAATGTCTTGGGCAGCCCTGACGATGGCGGCAAAATCCCAAGATGGATCGACTACGGCGCAGGTTTTGCTTTCCTCGTCGCCTATGATGTATGCGTAATTCATCATGGGCCCAACGGCCAACTGGACGATATTCACCTTGGACATAAAACCCCTTTCTATTGCTGAAACGTCGAACCTTGATAGGATTTTAAGGACTGTGCGGTCAAGAAGGAAGTTCGCAATGGGAATCGGCCAAACCAGCGCTTCGCCGTCTGGAGTCGAAAAAATTCAGGGAATCGTCGCCATATCTCCACGAAAACCAGCCGTCATCTGCCTTGAAATCAACAAGCCATATTCCTCTTGGTTCGCAGCCGAGCTGGGAAATGCGCAATATCCATCTTTTCAATTCGAATTCCAGCTTGCCCTTTAACCGCACAGAAGACGGTTCGCCTTCGGGCAACCACTCAAGGCGCGCCTTGAGTTCATCAATCCGCGCAGCCGCGCGTTCGGTTATACGTTTCACTACAGGAAGAAGTTCGGATGCTTCTCCTTCGGTGAAAATTCTTTGAGAATGAATATGAATGACCTGACCCATTTGCCTTAATCTAAACTTAAAAGAAAAATTGTCAATCGCAACTGGAAAGTAATTTTATATTTTTTGCAAAAGTGTGTGTGCTGTTGTGACAACCTGGCAAGTATGCTATCTGGATGGAATGAAAAAGGTGCGCGTAAAATTTTGGGGAGTTCGTGGTTCGATGGCAGTCCCCGGAAAAAGCTCGTTAAAGTATGGCGGCAACACTTCTTGCGTCGAAATCGCTTACGACAAAACTCTCATTATATGTGATGCCGGAACGGGCATTAGAGTTCTTGGCGAAGATTTAATGAAGCGTCGAGAAAAAGTTTCCATACAGGCCACAATCCTTCTGTCGCATGTGCACTGGGATCATTATATAGGGCTTCCGTTCTTCAAGCCTCTTTATGTATCAAAAAATGAATTCGTTATAGGTGGGCCAAAGCCCAAGGGTATGAACTTTGGCGAGGCTATAAGAAAAGTTATGCAGCCACCCTACTTCCCCATTCCCGTCTCTGCGGTTCCGTCGCATCTCACCTTTAAAAATATTCCTGAAAAAAAATTTCGGATAGGCGATGTGGACGTAATTCCATTTAGAGTAAATCATCCCGGCGGCGCGTTTGGCTGGAGATTTGATTTTCCGTCCGGCAAGTCCGTCGTGCACGTCACCGACAACGAACCTTCAGATCAGGCGGCAAAATGCGCCATGGCCAAGTGGGCTTGTGGCGCAGACATTTTGATACACGACGCCCAGTACACCGACAAGCTCTATAAAAAAAGAAAGGGCTGGGGACATAGTCCCTATGCGTATCCGGTGGAGATCGCGAAGCTGGCGGCCGTGAAAAAATTGTTTCTCTTTCATTTCGATCCTGACGCAAGCGATGCGGAACTTTCCAAGGTTCTTTTAAGCGCAAGAAAATTGTCGCGCGGTTTTTCTTGCGAACTTGCAACCGAGGGTCTTGCTATTGCGTTATGAAATGCGCGCCTTGAGGAATTGGCAAATGGACGATCCGTATCAAATTTATTACAACATGCTAGATAAGTGGTCGCAGAAGATGAACCTCATGTCCGTTTCAGGATATGATGAATTTTTTGAAAAACACGTTTTGGATTCCAAAAGAGCGATTGCGCATCTTGAGGGCATGAAATCCGTCCTCGATCTTGGAAGTGGCGCCGGATTTCCCGGATTGCCTGTGAAAATTGAAATGCCGGCTGTCGAGGTTGTGCTTTTGGAAGCGACTAGAAAGAAAGTTTCTTTCTGTGAAGAAGTCGTTCGGAAATTGGGACTGAAGGGGATAACTGTGGTGTGGGGACGGGCCGAAGATGAAGGCATTATGAAGGGTTTGGGGGCATTTGATGCAACGATTTCGCGCGCCACCTGGGATTTAGATAAATACTTAAGAATATCAGCACATTACCTTGCAGAAGGCAATCTGTGTGTCGCGATGAAAGGCTCAAGGTGGCGTGACGAGCTCAAAAAAGCCAATAAAATCATAGAGGAAAAATTTAGTCTTATAAAAACCGAGGAATATGAGCTTTCAGGCAGCGAAAAACGGGCAATTTTGGTGTTCAAAAAACGTTAAAATAGCGACATAACATCTTGAAAACACTGGGTTATCTCAATATCAAGCACTTGGCGCGATAATTGAAAGTTTCACGTGAAACAAATTCGGAGATCGGAACACGACGACCGGGCTTGTCCTAAATTCGGAATTGCTTCCCTCGGGCATTCAAAATCAAGATCTATTGTAACTGATTTCAGTCTTTCCTTTCGATTTATATCAACGGCAGCTTTATTTTTGCGCATCCAAGGTTAATCGCTTGCGTTTTTGTCTTCTAACAATTACAAACCGCTTCGCGCATAATTGAAAAAGGAGAACGACATGGCGAAAATCATCGCCGTTTGCAATCAAAAGGGCGGCGTAGGGAAGACAACTACTGCCATAAACCTTTCGGCGGCTCTCGCGGCGGCCGAAAAAAAAACTCTTCTTATAGATATGGATGCGCAGGGCAATGCTACCACCGGGATGGGTTTTAATAAGCACGAAGTCGAACAAAGTATTTATAATGCCCTCATCGATAATGTCGATATCACCTCGATGTTGCAAAAAACCGCGCTCGAATACCTGCGGATGGTTCCAGCCAATACCCAGCTTGTGGGGGCAGAGGTGGAGCTTGTAGGTGTGGTTTCGCGTGAAACTAGGCTTAAACATCTGCTCGATTCCATGCGCAAAGAGTTTGATTTTATAATAATAGATTGTCCGCCTTCGCTTGGGCTCCTTACGTTAAATGCATTGACCGCGGCCAATTCGGTTATCATACCCGTTCAGTGTGAATATTATGCGTTAGAGGGCATAGCGGATCTCCAACGTACAATTTCGCTTGTGAAAAAAAGATTAAATCCAGAGCTTCATATCTGTGGAATAGTACTTACAATGTTCGATGGTAGAAATAATCTTGCGCGTCAGGTGATGGAGGAGGTTCGGGCGCATTTTAAAGATGTGGTGTTTGATGTTGTAATACCCCGAAATGTAAGGCTTTCTGAGGCTCCTAGCCATGGCAAACCCATACTTTTATACGATGTTAGTTCAAAGGGGGCAGAAAGCTATTTCCAGCTTGCCCGGGAGCTTTTGGTTTTAAATCCACCGGATCCGGGCGTTGCTTCGGTTTTGCTTTAGTTATCAAGTAGATAGACTAACATTTACATATGGAGGAAATAGATGCAGCTTAAAAGAGGTCTTGGAAGAGGAATTGAGTCGCTTATACCACCGCCAATAGCTACTGCTGAAGGTACGGACAAAATTTACAGGATGGTGGCCATAGACAAGATATCGCCGAATCGCCTGCAGCCCAGAACTATATTTGACGAAGAAAAGCTTCGCGAACTTTCGGCATCCATACGGGAACAAGGTATTATACAACCCTTGATAGTTTCGAAAAAAGGCGATGAACGTTACGAGCTAATAGCCGGAGAGCGCAGGTTTCGGGCATCCAAGCTCGCCGATCTGGAAGAAGTCCCCGTCATTATCAGGGAGGTAGATGACGAAAAACTTCTCGCGTTGTCACTGCTTGAGAATATACAGCGAGAGGATTTAAATCCTATCGAGGAGGCTAGGGCATATCAGGAATTAATCGAGCAGTTCGATTATACGCAGGAAGATGTTGCCAAGAAGCTTGGAAAATCAAGAGTTGCCGTCGCAAACAGCGTAAGACTTTTAAAGCTCCCGCGAATCGTTCAAGAAGATATAGCTAGCGAGAGATATACGGCAGGCCATGCCAGAGCGCTACTTGCTCTGCCCGGACTTCACGAACAGCTCAAGATGCGCGAGAAAATAATACGTGAAACTCCAACGGTTAGGGACGTTGAAAATTATGTGCAACAATTCATGAATGGAAGAAAAAAGAAGTCTTCGAAAAAAGACGATCTCTCCACCCAGCTTTATGACGTGGTTGAAAAAATGAAGATGGCGCTTGGCACCAAGGTATCCCTTAAATCAAAGGGTACAGGAGGCAGGATCGTTATAGAATATTTCAACACCTCAGATCTCGACAGGATTTATAGAAAAATGATTGGCTAGGGGCTGGTTTAAAAAATACGCCTCTTGCTTAAGTATCCACGATAGGCGACAAAACTTTAAGGGAGGAGTGACATGGGCAGAGGCGATCGGGATGAAATGAGAATAAATGGCTTGATAGATAAGGGATGTTCCATGGAGGGACGTCTTGCATTTGATGGAACCGTGCAAATAAATGGGACGTTCAGCGGCGACATCATTTCGGATGGTTCGCTGATAATAGGTCCCGATGCCAAAGTAACCGGACGCATTCAGGTGGCAAACATAATGATCGAAGGAAACGTCGAAGGCGCCATCGAAGCAAAAAACAAGATAGATTTAAGGAAAGGCTGCAGGCTCGTGGCAGATATAGTTTGTCCCTGTTTGGCGATAGAAGACGGCGCGATATTTCACGGACAATGTGGAATGATTCGCATGGCTTCTGCCAAACTTGCCGGGGACAGTGATAGTGCCTATCAGGGCGAAAATCTTGCCGATGAATCTGCCGATTCGCTGATGATGTAAGTTGGGCGATTGGTATTTTAAAAAACATGGGAGGGGGGAGGGAGTGCTTTTAAATGCGAGCGGAATACACCTAATTCCCGATTGGACAGTCCTAGCACAGCTTTGCATATTTTTGGTCGCGCTGGTTGCAATTAATTCCTTCATTATAAAGCCCGTGTTGCGCTCCATGGCGCTCAGGCGCGCCTATACTGATGGAGCGGAAAAAGAGGCGTCTCGCTTGGAAGATGATGCTTCCAAATTAGACGATCTCAGACGCGAAGCGCTTAAAAAAGAAATAGCCGAAGCGCAACGCGTAAAAACCGAATCCATTGAAACTGCCGAAATTGCAGCAGCGAGCATGCTTCGTCTTGCCCGCGAGGACATCAAAAAAGTCCTCGAATCTTCGTCATCCTCAATAGCATCGACCACCCATTCCATATTCGATGAATTGGAAATGAGAGCCGATGAAATCTCAGCCGAGGTGATCGCCAAATTTTCAAAAAACCACACGCAAGTTTCAGAGGATGTCAAATGACGACATTTTTAATCCAGATATTCAATTTCATACTGCTTTTGTTTTTCGCCAAGCTGCTTGTCATGCCGGCCCTGCGGGGTTACTTTTATTCCAGAAGGGTGAGGATTAAAAAAGAAATGACACGTGCGGCGATGCAACTTAAAAATGCCCAAGAGCATATTGCAAGGAGCAAGGCCCTTGTCGAAAGTCTTGAAATGGATGCGAGGATCGTAAGAAACGACATAGAGTCGAGCGCAAAAATGGAATGTGATCGCATCATGGAGACTGCCAGAAAAGAGCGAGGGCACATAATGGAATATATAAGCGCTCAGGTGGCCTATGATGAACGCAGATCAAAAAGAGACGTTGGCAGAAAGCTGCTTGAGGTTGCTTTTTGTAGGACCTATGCGAATCTGCAATCGATGCTTTCGCCGGGAACGGAAAATCAAATAATGGAAGAAGGTCTTGGTGGCATAGGAAGGCGATTTGGCAACGCATGAGTACGAGCGTTTACCCGGACAAAGTTGCAATGAGATATGGTCGGGCGATCTTCGAGGTCTTTTCCGAAGACGCCGCGCTTGAACTTATGCTTGAAGATATCGATGCCGCCCGCGACCTTTTTAAAGAGGCGCCGGAATTTTTGCGATTTCTGTCGGATCTTTACATCAAGAAAGAATCACGGATGCTGGTGGTTACAACGATCTTTAAAAAAGCAGGCGTCTCAGATTTCATGACGAGGGCGTTTTCCGTAATGATCGAAAGAGATCGTCATAAATCTATTTTTCAAGCGATCACCTACGCCAAGAAACTTGCCATGGAAAGGCTTGGGCTGGCGGTTGCAGATCTTACTTTGGCGAAAGAGGTTCATTTAGAAAAAATAAAAGGCGAGATTGAAAAAAGAATGTCCGATGCGCTTGATTTGAAAGTGGAGTGCAAGCTTCAAATCGATCCCGAAATTATAGGCGGGTTCATAATAAAGCACGGGGATGTCATCTATGATGCGAGCATCAAAGGCATGCTCGAAAACATGAAGAAAACAATGTTTAGTTAGAGTCTGTCGAGGAATGCAAAAAACAGCAAAAATGTCATTCCCGCGAAAGCGGGAATCCAGTCATTTCAACAAGTTATGGATCCCCGCCTTCGCGAGGATGACAAGAAAAGCGAATTCCCCGACAGACTCTAGTTAGGAATCGATAATGAAAATAAAGATGGACGAGGTAAGTTCCATAATCAAAGACCGCATCCGCGGTTACGATCCCGCAATTTCTTCACGAGAGGTCGGCACCATAATTTCCGTGGGCGACGGCATCGCCCATGTTTATGGTCTAGGCGGTGTCATGTCCGGAGAACTTTTGGAATGTCCGTCAGGGCTGCACGCAATAGCAATGAACTTGGAAGAGGACGTTGTAGGTATTGCGGTGATGGGCGACGATTCTCTTCTCAAAGAAGGAGACGAAATTAGAAGCACCGGAAGGATAGCCAGCGTTCCCGTTGGGGAAGGGCTTTTAGGTCGCGTAGTCGATGCTGTCGGAAATCCCATAGACGAGGTCGATCGCAAGATATCAGGCAGCATGCGTCCGGTGGAACTAAAGGCCCCCGGCATTTCCGAAAGAGCTCCAGTAGAAGAACCTCTCATCACCGGAATCAAGGCAATCGACGCACTCACGCCCATCGGCCGAGGCCAGCGCGAACTCATAATAGGAGATCGCCAAACGGGGAAAACGGCTATTGCTGTGGATGCCATAATAAATCAGGCAAAAACCGGCGTTAGGTGTATCTATGTAGCCATCGGCCAAAAACTTTCCACGGTAGCCATGGTAGTCGATAAACTAAAAGCCCACGGTGCCATGGATAACACCACCGTGGTTGTCGCAAGCGCCGCCGATCCAGCGCCGCTTCAATATCTTGCTCCATACAGCGCAGCGACTATGGGCGAATACTACCGCGATAATGGAATGCACGCTTTGATAGTTTATGACGATCTCTCAAAGCACGCCGTAGCCTACCGGCAGATGGCGCTTCTGCTCAGACGTCCCCCCGGTAGAGAAGCCTATCCGGGAGATATTTTCTATCTGCATTCACGCCTGCTCGAAAGATCGGCCAAGCTATGCGATCGTTTGGGAGGCGGGTCTCTCACCGCCCTACCCATAGTGGAAACGAAAAACGGCGATATCTCGGCCTACATACCCACAAACGTAATTTCCATAACTGACGGCCAGATATATCTCGAATCGGATTTGTTCAATGCGGGAATAAGACCGGCGGTGAATCCGGGCCTTTCGGTGTCGCGCGTCGGTGGAGCCGCACAATTGTCCGCAATGAAAGAAGTTTCCGGAACCCTGCGCATCGATCTGGCAAAATATCGCGAGATGGCTTCTTTTGCACAATTTGGTGCCGAGCTAGACGATGCAACCATGCGTCAAATCACAAGAGGTGAGCGCTTGGTCTGCGTTCTCAAGCAGGATCAGTACAGGCCAATGCCCGTTCATTCCCAAGTGCTTCAAATATACGCGGGCATAGAAGGCGCACTAGATGATATAGATACGAAAGATCTGGAGTCCTATCTAAAAAGTCTCGGGCATTTTGAAGCTGATAGCGCACCTTCATTTGCAAAAAAAATAGATTCCGGAGAGAAACTTTCCAAAGCTGACAAACTTGAAATGTCCGAAATGATAGCCACAACCAAAAGACAGTTTGTTCCGGACTTTGTGGGGGCAAAGGCGAAAAATGCAATCACTGAGGGAGCTTAAAAGACGTATTGTGGCTGCTACGGAAACCGAGAAGATGACGAGTACGATGAAGCTCGTTGCCGCTGCGCATCTTAGAAGGGCCGAAGAGGCCGTTCTCGGTGGAAGGGAATATGCGCGGGAGATCCACAGATCCGTGCAAAGAATATCGAGGCATCTTGGCACCAAGGCCCCGGCGATGTGGAAGCGTTCGGTGGATATCGCGAGCTTTGATACCATCGTGCTCACATCCGACCGAGGTTTTTGCGGCAGCTTCAATGACGATGTCATAGACTTTGTAGAGAAAAATATTCTGGAATATTCAGAACACAACCTAAACGTTACACTTTTTATTGAGGGCCAGAAGGGACTTAATTACTTTAAAAAAACAGGTTTCAATGTTGTGGAAATTCCTACATTTCAAAATATAGAAGAAAAGGTGAGATGGATTGTGAATGCCGTCATTCTCAAATATCTTTCGGGGGAAAGCTCCGGCAGCTATATCTGTTTTAATAAATATGTCAGCGCTTCGCAGAGAAAAGTGACGACTTGGGACCTTCTGCCGCTTTACACACAAGGCAAAAAAGAGGAGAAGGCGGTAGGCTATAAGTTCGAACCGGAACCGGATTTGGCGCTCGATTTTTTTGCGGCTCAAATGCTCATGTCAACCGTCCGGCAGGCCCTATTCGAATCTCACGCCGCCGAGCTGTCCGCGCGCATAATCGCCATGACAGGTGCGTGTAAAAACGCCGAGGATATGATTTCTCATCTCACAGCCCTTTACAACAAGGCTAGGCAGGAAAACATTACATCCGAGCTCATGGATGTAATATTCGGAGCAGAAATCATGCGTTAGGAGGGAGCATGAAGATCGACGAAGATTTGATGATAGGACGAGTAGTTGCCGTCACAGGCCCCGTGGTCGATGTGCGATACGCCAAGGATTGTCTTCCTAAAATCTGTTCCGCTCTCGTTATGAATAAATCGAAAACAACTGCCGACAGATCTCCGATAATCTTGGAAGTAGCCCAGCATATCGGTGAAAACATGGTGAGATGCGTCGCCATGCAATCCACCGATGGCGTGGTGCGCGGCGATATAGCAAGAAACACCGGGCGTCCCATAGAAGTACCTGTTGGAACAGGCGTGCTGGGACGCATCCTAAATGTTACTGGACAGCCCGTGGATGATGGCCCCGCGCTTGTCGTTGACAAGATGATGCCGATACACGCCGCTCCGCCGTCATTTGCCGATCAGAGCACTTTCATAGAATTATTTGAAACCGGGATAAAGGCCATAGATTTGCTTGCCCCCTATCCAAAAGGCGGCAAGGTTGGCCTTTTTGGTGGGGCGGGAGTGGGCAAGACAGTTCTCGTTATGGAGCTGATTCACAACGTTGCGGTAGCTCATGGTGGAATATCGGTTTTTGCCGGAATAGGCGAAAGGACGAGGGAGGGAAACGACCTTTGGCTGTCCATGAAAGATTCAGGCATCTTAGACAAGACCGCACTCATCTATGGGCAGATGAACGAACCTCCGGGCGCAAGGCAACGGGTGGCGCTTTCGGCACTCACAATTGCCGAGTATTTCAGAGACGAGCGCAGGCAGGACGTACTTTTGTTTATAGACAACATCTTCAGATATACCCAAGCGGGGTCCGAGGTCAGCGCGCTCTTAGGCAGGATGCCGTCTGCGGTGGGCTACCAGCCGACCCTTGCCACCGAAATGGGGATGCTTCAGGAGCGAATTTCCTCTACGAAAAACGGCTCCATCACTTCCGTTCAGGCGGTTTACGTTCCAGCCGACGATCTAACCGATCCCGCACCGGCAACCACGTTCTCCCACTTAGATGCCACAATCGTGTTGTCGAGACACATAGCGGAGCTTGGAATATATCCCGCCATTGATCCTCTTCAATCCACCTCAAGGATACTTTCACCGGATATAGTGGGTTCTGAACATTACCAAATAGCCAGAGAGGTTCAAAGGGTGCTTCAACGCTATAAAGATTTGCGCGATATTATCGCCATTCTTGGCATGGAAGAGCTTTCCGAAGAGGACAGGCTTGTGGTCGCAAGGGCGAGAAAACTTCAAAATTTCTTTTCCCAGCCGTTTTTTGTAGCTTCCAATTTTACAGGTCTTGCCGGAAAAAGTGTTTCGTTGGCAGATACGGTCAGGGGGTTTCGTGAAATCGTGGAAGGCAAACACGACAATCTTCCCGAGCAGGCTTTTTATAACATAGGTTCGATAGAAGAGGCTGGCGAAAAGGCGGAAATGCTGGTACACGGGATATGAAATTAAAGGTCATGACACCGCTACGCACCATCGTTGACGAAAATATTTCGTCGGTTATTTTGCCCGCCAAAAACGGCGAAATGAACGTACTTGCAGGGCACGATCTCGCGGTAGCAGTTTTAAAATCGGGACGTCTTGGCTATAAAAAGGAAGAAGAAACCTCGTATAATCACGTTCAAATCGGCGAAGGCTGTGCCGAAATAGCACACGAGCACGTCATGGTATTTACCTTGAAAGCGGAAAAAATCGAAAATCATACCGGAGGTTGAAATGGAAGATATGGACAGGGTTTCTAAATCGGACAAGGGGGAGCTTTCCCAGCTTATACGCGCGCTTCGCACGGAAGGCGTGGAAAAGGGTGAGGAAGAGGCCAAAAAAATAATAGAGGAATCCAAAAAGGAAGCCGTGAGGATAATAGACGATGCAAGAAACAAGTCCGAAAAGCTGGAGACAGATGCTCACAAGAAGGCAATAGCCATCATGGAAAGGCTTGAAAGTCAGCTGGAACTCGCGCTTCGTGATTTTCTTTTAAAGGTCAAAAACGAGCTTTTCGAAGTGGTGGCGCTTGCTCCCTTGAAAGACGCGGCAAAGACGTCTTTCTCCGATCCTGAATTTATGAAAAGCCTCATCGAAAAGATGCTAGATAGATATGAAAAATCAAAAGATGTCTCGGAAGTTACCGTTGCAATTCCCGAGGACATGCAAAGAGGCTTCACAGCTGAATGGATAAAACTTATGCAGGAGAGGATAGACGCCACGATTAAGATAACTAAAAAAGAAGACGGCGATGGTTTTGCAATCGTTGGGGAAACGGGCGGGATGGCTATCACCGATTCCGCTTCGATGATCGAGTTGTTAAGGCCCTTCATTTCCGAAAAATTTCAATATATTCTAGATAAGAAAAGGCTGCCGGACGGATAGCTATGGCATACGAATATCTTTTTTCAGCGCTGCCGGCATTGCCTGATGCTCCCGGCGATTCTTTGAAGCTAAAACCTTCCGAGCTTTGTTCTATGGTTTTGCAGGAATCTGAAACCGTTGCCGAAATCGCCTGCGGCCTGATGACGTATTTCGATTTAAAGGCGTTTGAACGTATGTCGGTTGGAGCGGACGCTGGTTTATTCGCAATTTATTCCGAATCTGACTTCACAGAAAGGACAAGCTTGCCTGCTTGGCTCAAGACGGCCCTTGAAGAGTTCGAGCATCAAGACAGCGGTTATCGTTTCGGAAAGGTGTGGAGGGCGTATTATAGAAATTTATGTGAATTGGCGCAGACAAGCAATTCCGGTTTTCTTTCGGATTGGCTGCCGTGGGAGCTCGGTTTTAGAAGGGCGCTTGCCGAGCATAGACTGGCATCTGCCGAAACGGGATCTTACGTTCAAGAAACGGGAGAAGGGGAAATTTTAGCCAGATCGGAATTTAAATCGAAAATAGAGAGTATCGTTTCACATCTAGATAAAGGCTATGACGCTTGGCGCGCCATAGATATAGAAGTGGCGAAGACGAGGATAGAAAAAGCAAGAAAGCTCGCTCCGCCCTATAGTTTCAATTTAGACGAGCTCATAAGTTATATCGTGCAATATATGATCTACAAGGAATTCGATTATATCTAGCTAGGGGAGGCTTTAGGTGAAAGAACGAAAAGTGGATATAGTGGCGATTGACGACAATCTAGTCGTTGTAAATCTTTCTGGAACGGACAGTAAGATGATTCCGTGTATGATGAACGAGGAGGCCTTCATAGGCAGTCTAGGCCTTCGCGGAGAAGTCATCAGGATAAGGGGTAAAGAGGCGGACCTTCAGTGCTATGAGGACACCACCGAACTAAAGGTTGGCGAAACGACGCGCCTTACCGGAAACCTCATCCAGATAGAACTAGGCCCGGGACTCGTAGGCGCCACCCTAGACGGCCTTGGAAATAAACTTGAAGGGTATGGAGATTTTTTGCCGCGCGGGGTGATGATACCTACGCTAGACAGAAAAAAGAAATGGAACTTCAACCCCTCCGTCGATGACGGCCGGGATGTATGCCCGGGAGACATAATCGGAACGGTTAAAGAGACCGAGCTTGTAGAACACCGCATAATGATTCCGCCGGATTTTTCGGCAGGCAAAATACGGGGAATAAAAGCGGGTTCATTTTCTGTTGAAGATAAAATAGCGGAGCTCGAATCAAACGATGGAGTCCGAAGAGACCTGTTTTTGATGCAGAGATGGCCCATAAGGTTGCCGCGTCCCGCCCAAAAACGCCTCCAACTAACGGAAGTGCTAAATACGGGAATAAGGATAATAGACGGTTTCAATCCGGTGATGTTAGGCGGAACGGCCTGCATACCGGGAGATTTCGGTACCGGAAAGACGATGTGCCAGCACGATTTGGCAAGACACAGCAGGGTCAGGATAGTCATCTATGTGGGCTGCGGCGAAAGGGCCGGTGAAATGGTGGAGCTCATGCACGAGTTTCCAAAGCTCATCGATCCAGAATCAGGCAGGCCGCTTGTCGAACGCACAGTGCTTTTCGTAAATACAAGCGCCATGCCGGTGGCCGCAAGGGAAGGGTCGATTTTGGTTGGTGCCACGGTAGGCGAATATTTCCGGGACATGGGTTACGACGTACTTTTGCTTACCGATTCCCTTTCTAGACAAGCTCAAGGCATGAGGGAGATGAGCGGCAGGCTAGGCGAGATCCCCGGTCCCCAGTCTTTTCCGGCCTACATAAGCGCCTATCTCACTCGCTGGTTTGAAAGAGCGGGAAATATCGTCTGCAGCGGCAAAGACGGTTCAAGGCGCGGCAGCATGACGATCATAGCAGCGCTATCTCCCGACGGCGGAGATATAGCGGGCGATCCACCGACGCAAGCGGCCATCCAAACGGCCAAGGTGGCGCTCATCCTTTCTAGAAAACGCGCCTCAGCTAGGCTATTTCCGGCGTTCGATCCGCTTTCGTGTCATTCAAAGTATCTGGATTCATCTGTGGAATCTTTGCAGGGTTATTTTGAAAGACAAGATTATCCCCTCTGGATAGATAATATGAAAAAACTAAAACATGCCGTGGTCGATGGGGAGAGGATAAGAGAACAGATGGATATTTTGGGGGAGAAGGGAATAGGGGATAATGAATATAGAAAATATCTCATAGGCGATCTCATCCAAAAATCTTATCTCAACCAAAACACCTTTGACGAAAACGATCGTTCTACAAATTTCGACCGCCATAACGAAATGATGAGGTTCTTCGTTCATCTTCTGAATATATTTCCAACATCCGACAAACAAACCATGCGTAGAAATCAGGAAAACCTTATCTACAACATAGTTCAGTCGAATTATTCGAAAGATTACAAAATCGGCTATGAAAAAATACTGGAGACGATACTAGGCGATGGCAAGACAAAGCGCGAAGATCAAGCCGGCTGATTGAAATAGAAATGGGAGGTTCCATTGAAGGTTGTATATTGCGATATTGTAAACGTTGACGGGCCGATACTTCAGGTCAAGGGCGTCACCGGGGTAGGCATGGGTGAAGAGGCGCATCTTCCCGGGTATGGTTACGCAAAGGTTGTGAAAATTCACGGCGACACCGTATTCATGCAATCCCTTCAAGGTTCTTTGGGCGTTACGACCACCCAAAAGACGGAATTTACCGGAAAGCCCTTCGAGCTTCCCTATCATCCCGAATACATCATGGGCCGCGTCTTCGACGGCATAGGCAGGCCTCGTGATGGAAGGCCGGAGGTGCAAGGAAAGCGCATTCCGGTTGAAGGCCCGATCGTCAATCCTTACAGAAGAGCGATGGGGCAGGGCTACATAGAAACCGGAATACCCGCCATAGACGGCGCCAATACGATAGTGAGAGGACAAAAAATTCCCATCTACAAACTTCCCGGCGAAGACATCAACGGCATTGTAGCCAGAATAATAAGACAGGCTAGGGTTGCAGGTCAGGAAAACTTCAGCGTGGTGTTCGGCGGACTTGGTCTTCTAAATGAGGAATATATTTTTTTCCGCGATGTGCTCGAGGAAGCTGCTGAGCGAACCGTTATGTGCGTGAACCTAGGTAGCGAATCTCCCATAGAGAGATTGAACGTCCCGCACATATGCTGTGCATTCGCCGAGCAGTTAGCGCTTGCCGGAGAGCATGTGCTTGTGGTCATCACCGATATGCTTCGCTATGCCGATGCCCTGATGGAAGTTTCAAACGCTCAGGGCAAGATACCAAGTCGCGACGGTTATCCCGGAGATTTATATTCAAGGCTTGCCAGAATTTACGAACGTGCCGTCAACTTCGGAGGAGAACGTGGTTCGGTAACGATCATGGGTGTGAATTCGGTACCAGACAACGACCTGTCGCACATAGTCGCCAACCTCACAGGTTATATAACCGAAGGCCAGCTGCCTGTTCAGTCCGGAAAATTCGTGGTTATGAAATGCCTTTCAAGACTTAAAGGCTTGGTCGTTGGCAAAGAGACCAGAAAAGACCACGGCCCCATCATGGATGCGTGCGTATCGGCCTATGCCAATGCCTTGACGCTTCGCGAACAAAAGGAAATGGGGTTTTCGATAACCGATGAGGTCGATATAGCCTATTTGAAATTCGCCGACGAATTCGAAGCGAACTTTCTTCCGGCAGATCAGGATCTGACGTTAGATCAGACGCTCGATCTCGGATGGAGACTTATAAAAATACTTCCGAGGCGCGTTTTGAGGATCAAAGAGGAACTTTTAAACGAGTTTTATCCCAAATGACAACGGTATCTAAGGGACAGATGAGATTTTACAAGATGCGCACCGAGCGCCTTTTGCGCGCTGTGCCCACCCTCGACCTTAGAAGGAAGCAGTTAAATCGGGAAATCCTCGTTTGGGAGGAAAAATGCGCCGAGGCCTTGCGCAAGTTCGAGGAATTTTCAGTTCGGATGGAATCAAATCCCCATTCTGAAATAGAAGCGATGGTTGAAATAAGCAAAACGAGAATAGTCGATCTAAACATCGCCGGAGTGATGCTAAGGGATATAGAGGACCTAGAGTTTACGATCAAGCCTTACAGCCTTGTCGTCACTCCGCCGTCGTTTGATATATTCATCTCGGTGAAAAAGAGCATGTTAGAGGCCAAGGTCAGGCTCGAATCGATAAGGCGGGCCCTTGATATGCTAAAGGAAGAGCTGCTCATTACCACCCAGAGAATAAATCTCTTCGAGAAAAAACTGATTCCTGAGTATCAGGAGGAAATACGATATATAAGAGGAAGACTTGAAGACGGGGAAAGAACGTCCGTGATGGTTGCAAAGATAGCACAGTCTATGATGACCGGAGAATAGATGGCTATAGTGAAGATGAAAAAGATGATCTGCGCCGCCAGAACTTGCGATGGCGAGGCTCTTTTGCGCCGGATTCAGCAGCTTGGCGTTTTACATCCCGAACACATAATGACGGAGACCGAAAGCGAAAAGCTGTCAAAGCTCGATCATGGCCTACATGTCTATGCGACCGTCATAAGAATCCTCGAAACGAGAAAGTCTTACGGCAAAAACGGCAGCTATGTCATAAATAAGCCCGAAGTTAGTGACGTGGAGCGATGGGCAAACGATGAAAAGAGGATCACCGAGCAAATAACCCACGTAGAGCGCGAGATGTTTCGTCAGGAAGTTTTTGGTGATTTCGAGCCCGACGAGGTTCGCGAACTCGAGAAAAATGGAATCTATATAGAATTGTGGAGCGCCGACGCAAAGGATTTCAAGACCCTCAACATTTCAAGCGGAGTCGCCTTAAAAGAGCTTTCCCGTGGAAGGACAATTTATTTCGCAACCATAGGAAAAACCGGCAAGACCCAAATAAATGGTGCCACCTTGGAGGACCTGCCAAAACACAGCCTCTCGCATTATGAGGAGAGAAAAAAAGATCTCGACAGACAGCTTAAAGCGGTATCGACCCAAATCGATCATGCTGTGGATTTTCTGGCGGAATTTCGTACTACCTATAAAAAAATTCTCGAGGAACGGGATTTTTATGAAACGCTAGACAGGTCGTTCGAGGATGAAAATATTATAATTTTTGGGGGATGGGTGCCGGATTTCGAAAGTTGTGGCATCAAGGCTGAAATAGAGAAGGAATTTGGATCTTCCGCCGTTAAATTTCGAGATTCCAAAGACGATGAAACTCCGCCGGTGAAGACGAAAAACAACTGGCTTGCCAGAACCTTCGAGCCATTGATGCATGTGCTTGGTTTTCCAAATTATCGAGGCGTCGATCCGGCGCTTTTTTTCGCACCATCTATGATGCTGTTTTTTGGAATATGTTTGGGGGATGCAGGCTATGGGCTGGTCATGCTCATCATAGCCTTTTTTTCGAAGAAATATTTATCAAAGAAAGTTGCCGGCATGGAATTTGTCGCCAACATGACTGCGCTTTTCGGCCTTCTCACCTTGGCTTGGGGACTTATAACGGGCACTATCTTCGGAATAGGTTTCAAACATCGGGGTTGGATAGCGCTTGATGTATCTCCCGGCGTTGGCGATCCGATGCTCCTTTTCAAGATCTCGATAGGCATCGGCATAATCCATCTTTCCATAGCCTTTATCATTGCAATCATAGGCGCCGTGAAAAAAAGTGAAAAGTTTTTGAAATCAGGAATGCTTCTTGTGATGTGGGGAGGAGCCCTTGGCGTTTTGAAGGTTCCGCTATGGTGGGCGCTTTTTGGTCTGGGCGCTATCATTATATTGTTCTTTTCAGCAGATGAAAAAAATCCGCTCAAGAGGGTTGGGATAGGGCTTTGGAATATATACGGCCTTACGAGCCTTCTTGGAGATGTAATGTCGTATGCGAGGCTTTTCGGCCTTGGCGTTGCCTCAGGTGCAATAGCTTCTGTCGTAAACCTTCTGGCATCGGATGTGCGAAATGCCGTTCCCGTTGCGGGATATCTTTTGGCCGTCTTGGTCCTTCTTTTCGGTCATTCCTTCAATTTCGCCATGGGGCTTATCGGCGCTTTGGTTCATCCGGCTAGGCTTCATGCCGTCGAGGCCTTTCCAAAATGCGTCGAACTAAACGGCAAACCTTACAAACCACTGGAAAAAATTCACACGGAGGTATGAAATGGATACATCGGTTCTAAATCAGTTGTCGTTTTATCTGGGAGTTGGTCTTGGACTTGCCGGTTCGGCATGGGGTCTTTCTATTGCCTTTCAGGCGGCCCTTGGCATAGGTGAAAAGAAGTTTTTTTCCGTGATGCCGCTTGCCGTTTTGCCAAGTACGCAGGGCATATACGCGCTCCTTGGCGGAATACTTAAAAAAGATGCCTTCGGGGCCAATCCCGCTATCGGTGGGCTTTTGCTTTTGGTCGGAATAGCCTGCCTTATAAGTGGCATATACCAAGGCAAAGTGTGCGCCGCTGGAGTGAGAGCTATAGGCGAGGAGCGAAATACTTTGGGCAATGGTATCGTGGCTGCCGCCATGCCCGAGACCTATGCCGTTTTCTCATTCGTGTGCTTGTTTCTTTTATAGGTTCAAGAGGTTTCCTGATAAACGCTGCCTAATAAAGAATGTCGCAAGACGATGAGGCATTTTTTCACGGATTAGAATCAAGTTTTATATTAATGCCTATTGATATCTGCGAAAAAATCGCTAAATAGACAGCTGCATTTTTTAGATTCTTCATAAACTAATAGGAGGTTTTAGATATGACGGAAAGCATTCATATAGCGTGGGTTGCCGTGGGTGGCGCTCTTCTTGCCTTGGCTTATGCCTTTTACCTTGCGCGCAAGGTTTCGGCTGCCGACTCTGGCACTGAGAAGATGAGAGAGGTTTCGAAAGCTATACGCGAGGGCGCCATGGCCTTCATCACCAGAGAATACAAGGTTCTTTCAATATTTGTCGTCATCGTGGCTGTGATATTCGCGCTTGTAAATACAGGTGCGGTAAAGCTCGTTGCGATAGCTTTTATAGCCGGGGCTTTTTGTTCGGCGCTTGCCGGATATCTTGGAATGAGAGTAGCCACCAAGGCCAACGTAAGGACTGCAAACGCTGCGAGAACCAGCCTAAACGCGGCCTTGACGATTGCTTTTAGAGGCGGCGCGGTAATGGGAATGAGCGTCGTGGGCCTTGGCGTGCTGGGGCTTAGCGTTTTGTTTCTCGTGCTTTGCTTTTTATTTGGTTCGCATCCGGATGCCCTTCAAAATACCGTCCTTCCAATTCTCGCCGGATTTTCATTTGGCGCGTCATCTATAGCTTTGTTTGCTAGAGTCGGCGGAGGCATCTATACGAAGGCTGCCGATGTGGGCGCAGATCTTGTCGGCAAGATTGAAAAAAATATTCCAGAAGACGATCCAAGAAATCCTGCCACGATAGCCGACAACGTGGGCGACAACGTTGGCGATGTGTGCGGAATGGGAGCCGACCTTTTCGAATCTTATGTCGGCGCACTCGTAAGCGCCATGATACTTGGCGTTTCAGCGGGTTTTACGGCAGTAACCCTTCCGGTGGCACTCGCTGCGATCGGCATAGTTGTTTCAATACTCGGCACTTTGTTTGTCAAAACCAAGGAAGGTGGCAATCCGCAAAGGGCGCTTAACACCGGCACCTTCATGTCCGCGATACTCTTCGTAATAGGCGCTTTTTTTGTAATAGGCTATTTGGCGCCGAATGGACTTACCTTCGGCAGCGATTATGTTTCTGTAAACAAGCTATGGGGTTCGGTCGTTGTCGGTCTTGTGGCCGGAGTTGCGATAGGCCTTTTAACCGAACACTACTGTGCGATGAAGAAGCGTCCGGTCGAAGAAATAGTCGAAGCCACCAAAACCGGCGCGGCTACCGATATAATAGCGGGGCTTGCTGTCGGAATGCGTTCGACGGCGCTGCCGCTCATCGTCCTTTCGATAGCCATCATACTGAGCTATTCCTTTGCCGGTCTCTATGGAATTGCCATCGCCGCTTTTGGGATGCTTTCCACGACGGGCATACAGCTAGCTGTCGATGCCTATGGTCCCATAGCCGACAATGCCGGTGGAATAACCGAGATGAGCGGGCTTGGCGAAGATGTTAGGGCTCGCACCGATTCGCTGGATTCAGTGGGCAACACCACCGCCGCCATCGGCAAGGGTTTTGCGATAGGTTCGGCCGCGCTGACAGCTCTTTCGCTCTTTGCGGCATTTAGGGAACAGTCTGGTCTTTCGCAAATAGACATCACTCGTCCCGACGTTATGGCCGGCCTTTTAATCGGCGGTATGCTTCCATTTTTATTCAGCTCCATGGCGCTTAAAGCGGTAGGCCGCGCCGCCAACAGCATGATCGAAGAGGTGAGAAGGCAGTTTCGCGATATCCCCGGTCTTATGGAAGGCACTGCCAAGGCAGATTATGCCAAGTGTGTGGACATCTCAACTGCGGCGGCAATCAAACAGATGATACTTCCCGGGCTTATGGCCATTCTTGCGCCGATAGTGGTTGGGTTTGGGTCTAAATGGATATGGGGAGATGCCGCGGCTCTCGGTGGGCTTCTAGCTGGTGTCACGGTTTCAGGTGTCATGATGGCTATATTTATGGCGAATTCTGGCGGGGCTTGGGACAATGCCAAAAAGCAGATCGAGGGTGAACCAAAAGATCCTTCGAAAAATACCGGCAAGGGCAGCGCGCGTCACGCGGCTGCGGTTATCGGCGACACCGTGGGAGACCCGTTTAAGGACACCGCTGGCCCGTCGCTCAATATATTGATAAAGCTCATGAGCGTGCTTGCGCTTGTGATATCGCCGCTTCTTTAAGAAACGTGTTTGAAAATCTTGAAGCCGGGGATAGAAAAAATTAGACTAGATCGATGACTATGACGTTTGAATGGGTTTCGTTTTTTTGAAATTTGTCGTTTTGAAGGGAAATGTCTGTTATTTCAGGCCGATATAGAGGAAGTTCGAGGGATGAACGTTCGCGTTCGTCCCTTTCTTTTTTAAGTTTATCTATTATCTCCGGTGGCAGCATAAGAAATCCGATCTTCCTTTCGTCTCCCATTATTATTATCGGCAATTTTTTCAAAATGTTGCTAGATAACCGGATTTTCCTCCCTATTTTTCTCTTGCTTCTATATACCATTCAATCATTGCTGATAACGTCCCACGCAAATTGATTTCGCAACCATCTTTTGATTCGTAGAGGTAGTCATTAGCAAGCTGCAAAAAACGGTTATATCCATCAGAAGAAATTGAATTTTGAAAAAAACTTGCTGAAATTAATAAAAAAGTCAAAATATCCACTGATGCAGAATAAATTTCTTCATCCGTTTCTGCATTACAAAGTCTTGAAATTCTGAATGCAACATACCTTTCCTGTTTTTCAGTGATACATGAAAAGACATCGTCATTACAATTACAACTACCCCCTCTGGCGTGAAACACACAACTTCTGTACTCTTGCATACACTCCGCAGCAAATCTTTCGGCAAGGGGATGCCGCATTGAGGTATTTCCATTCTCAACGTCATTCATCGCCTTTTTCACTGTTGACGGGCACCCAAATTAGGCAATTTATGGGCACTTGAAATTAGGCAATTTTGATGACCTGAACTGGTCTCACTTTAAAAGGGGAGACCGGATGAACAGGAAATCAAATATGCAACAAGAACAGATCGTAGCTCTTTTTACAGCCGGCGAAAGCATTGATAAGATCTCAAAAAGACTGGGGATTCACCGGGATACGGTTAGCGCGTATGTCAGAGCGCACGGTTTTGAGATCAAGCGTGGACGGCCAGCCAAAACCGGCAATTTAGCAGTCAAGGTGCCCACCGGCTTTTCGTCAAAACCGGCAATTTCTTTTTCGGGGTGCCCGCCGGGTCAAACCACCAAACCAGTCGACAAAGCGTTATCGCAATCTCTGTGTGAGCCGTATCGTGCATTTATCGAAGAGCGCCTTTCTCGCGGCATGGATGCCTACTATGTTTGGTACGATCTTAAAACAGAGGCTAATTTCACTGCCGGCTATGATTCGGTGAAACGATTCGCTCGCAAGATTCGGCAAAAAGCGCCCGAAGTGTTTGCAGTAATTCCAACAATACCAGGAGCTGAAGGTCAGGTGGATTATGGCCGCGGAGCTCTCACCCGCCATCCTGTAACCGGTAAGCACGTCCGGCCATGGTTATTTTGCTACAAACTGTCGCACTCGCGTAAAACTTTTCGAAAGGTTGTGTGGAAGTCCTCTTCTTTGATATGGGCAAAATTACATGAAGAAGCGTTTCATTTTTTTGGCGGTGTGCCGGCCACGACTGTTTTGGACAATCTCAAAGAGGGCGTCATCAAGCCCGATATCTACGACCCCGAGCTCAACGAATTGTATTCTAAAATGCTTGTGCATTACAATTGCGTAGCGCTGCCGTGCCGCGTGGCTATGCCCCGCCATAAGGGCAAGGTCGAAAGCGAAATCAACTACACCCAAGGGGCACTCAAGGGCAGAAAGTTCGAAACCATTGAGGAACAACAAAAGTTTTTAGACAATTGGGGCGCTCACTGCGCTGACACGCGTATCCACGGCACCACCAAAAGGCAGGTCAATGAGGTCTTTTTTACTGAAGAGAAACCAGCCCTCAAAAAACTCCCTGATGAGTGTTTCAATTTAAATCAAGTCCTCTCACGGCGTGTTCATATCGATGGCCACGTCGTAGTGGATAGTGCCTATTATTCAGCGCCTCACACGCATGTGGGACGGGACGTCATTGTATATGTGGATAATGTCTTTGTTACCATCATCGATCCCAAAACCCATGGAAGATTGGCCAAACACGTAATCTCAAAACCCGGCAGATTCAACACCAACCAAGATCATCTGCCGCTGCAAAAACAAACTAGCAGTTTGCATAGGAATCTTTTATTGCGAGCGGCAGCAGTAGGTCCAAGCACCCAAGCTCTGGCTCAGAAAATACTAACAACAGATCCGTACTGTTCTATTCGCCATATCCAAGGTATTTTATCCTTCGCCAGAAAATATGATCCCAAGGATATCGAGCAGGCCGCAAATCTTTGTTTGGAAAACAAACTCAGCGGTTATCGTGCCGTTAAAAACATACTTGAGCATAAAGCCAAAGCGCCGCAAGAAACAACGGTTACCCTTACCCAAAACCACGAGTGCATTCGCTCCGCCACCGAGTACCACTCACTGTGGAATAAATGCGCCCAAACCTTAAAGGAGAAAACATGTTTATAAAAAACGACCTGGTCAAAACGCTCAAGACCTTAAGGCTTTCTGGCCTTATAGCAGCGCTACCGGCGCGCATTGAACAGGCCAAGATCGACAATCTCGATCCGGCTGACTTTCTTGAAATCATCTTCAACGATGAGCTGGACAAACGCAAAGACCGATTGCTCGAACGCAGAATCAAATCAGCAAGGATCAATTCCAATAAACGGCTCGACAACTTCAACTTTGATTTCAATCCAAAGCTTCCCCGACAAACTCTTTTTGAACTCTCCACCACCCGCTTTGTGCAAAATGCCCGGAATGCTATTTTTATCGGCCCGCCGGGCACCGGCAAATCGCACATGGCTCAGGCGATTGCCCTTTGCGCAGTTCAAGCCGGGCTGAAGGCTTTGTATTATCAATTGCACGAGCTCTTAGAGCTGCTCATTGAAGCCAACGCAACTGGCATTAAAAAAGCTCTCACACAAAAGCTGCTTGCACCCGATTTATTGGTCTTGGATGACTTGGGTATGAAGAAATTACCGCCAGATAGGGCAGAAGAACTTTTAGAAATAATCATGCGGCGCTATGAAAAAAACTCTACTATCATGACATCGAATCGACCGCTGGAAGATTGGCCAAAGCTTATTGGCGATGCCGCCACAACCTCTGCCATACTCGACCGACTCTTGCATCATGCTGTGATGGTGTCCTTTAATGGAAAAAGTTACAGGCTGCATCAAACTTGTGTTGAAAATAAATCTTCGGAGGAGTAAACGACCCTAACCCATGGGCATCAAAATTGCTGGTTTTGAACTGCCCATAAATTGCCTAGTTTCAACTGCCCGTCGACATTTTCACCATCCGATGAATCGGAATGCCCATAGTACTACCTCCAGTGGAAAGATTTATCTCGATCCTTCCTAGTTTTATTATCGTTAAAAAAACAAAAACGTTGCGATATTTTTGAGTTTTAACAAAAAAACCGTATTGCCCCCTTACGGTTCCGGACTAAATAGGGACGGAGTAAACGAGCTAAATCTTTGAAAAAGCTAAGGTTTAAAAGGCACGGTTAATGTCGAGACCAAGATTGAGGCTGAGGCTCCGTCTGCTGGCATGTTACAACCGGATCTGCTGCAGGCGATTTGATTGTGGCATCTTGAGTCTGGATAAAACAGGCGACGACAATATTTGCAGCGAACACGATTTCTCATAAGGCCTCCCGGGCATTATTCCTACCGAATCATGCAGGAGAGACCTTAAGCACCACCGGAGCCAAAAAGCGAATTATATAAAATTCGATAAGATACCTTGTTAAACAAATAAATTATAATAAAAAATCACTTTTTAGCCGGTTATCTAGCAACTTTTTTGGAGATATGCCGATACTTAGTGTAGACCGAACAAGCGTGAAACGGAATTTTGGGAGGTTTTTATGGTAACTTTTAGAAGCGCGTCGGATACAGATATAGCGGATGATCAAGCTAAGACTGCATTTTATTCGCCAAACGCTCAGCCTGTCACAGTAATTACGCGTGTGGCGGATATGGGTATGTCCTTTGCCAGAGGTTCTGTTGATGGACAAGGAGTGACATTCTGCGATAGTTATGAAATTGAAAATAGAAAGACGGCAGATGGAGGAGGTGCCTATCCCGTTCTTGTACACCTTTTTAGGGTTCAAACTGATAACGACGAATCGAACCGCACGCTTTCATATTCTTATGATGAAGAAAGTCCGCATATGGAAACCTTTGGCCCTTATATTGATTTAAGGTCAAACAATATTAGAACTGTAGATGTTAATGGAGACGGTCTTGATGATATAGTTATTGCTAGAGACTTCCCTAGCACTGGAATGCGTGTTTATTTCACATTACTTCAGCAGAAGAAGTTTTAGTATTTTTATAATGGTGGTCATTTTTTCTTTTGAAAAAACACCAGACGGAGCAAAAAATAGCTCAATGATAATAGGCTGTTACCTCGCTCCGTCTGCGGGCATGTTTAATATCTGTAGGCATGTTCTTGTTAGAGATTTTGTATCCAGCCTTCGGTGAGATCCCACTTGTGAAGCGCTTCTTGGGCTTTGGCAAATTCTTCTTGCGAGATGCGTTTGCCAAGAAGCGTGTCATCAACAGCTTCGTGGGCTGGAAAATACTGACTCATCAGATTTACCGGAACCTCGCGGCCAAGTTCGGTGGCGATGAATTCAAAAACTTTTTCCGATGAGGCGAGTTCTCCGGGCAGGACCAGATGCCGAATTAGCATGCCGCGAATGCCTATTTCATCTTCATCCATACAAAGCGCCCCCACTTGCCTATGCATTTCCTTTATAGCTGGACGTACCCGGTCCCAGTAGTCGGGCGCATCGGAACATCGCGAGGCCGCTTCACGCGTCGCATATTTGATGTCTGGCATATACATATCGACGACACCATCGAGCAATCGTAGTGCCTCAAGCCCTTCATATCCGTTTGAATTATAGACCACCGGTATGCAAAGCCCCTCCTGTGCGGCGATGCAAAGCCCCGCCAGAAATTGCGGCACTACATGCGAGGGCGTAACCAGATTTATGTTGTGGGCGCCGCGTTTTTGTAAGGAAAGCATCATCCGGGCTAGGCGTTTTGGGCTTGCCGGTTCCCCGTTTCCTAGGTGGCTTATGGGATAGTTCTGGCAGAAAACGCAGCGCATATTGCAGCGGGTGAAAAAGATTGTGCCCGAGCCCCTCGTTCCGGTTATCGGCGGTTCTTCTCCAAAATGTAGATTATGGCTCGCGACCCCGGCGATTTTTCCGATTCGGCAGTAGCCGAGTTCGTTTTTGAGGCGATTTACACCACAATTTCTAGGGCAGATTTGGCACCCGGTCATCATGAGATATGCCCTGCCCGCTCTCCTTGAGAGTTCGCCGGACTTGGATAAGGTTATATAGGAGGGCTCTCGCTTCATAATTTATGGAAATAACTAACATTTTTTGTGTTTTCAACGGAAAAGCGAGTCATTCAGTAATATTGCAGATCATCTTGCAGTTAGCCCATCGCTAAAACTGTTAGATAACTATGAGTTAGCCCGATTGCTCCGTCCCTTTTTGCCCCGGGACCGTGTTTGAGCTTTTGTATTGCACATAATACAAAAACAGGCTATTATTGTTCTTCGTGGAGGGTTGATATGGAAACAAGGGAAAAGCTAAAAAAGATGTTAACTGAATGGTCCGAATTCGATCCACCCGAATTATATCGGCGTGATTTTAATTATTCCCTTTTAGAGAGTGGGGAGGTCCTCTCCATTATAGGAGCGCGTCGTGCGGGAAAGACGTACTTGTGTTATCAGATTATTAATGAGCTGAAAAAAAAATATCCTCCCGAGAACATCGCCTACATAAACATGGAAGACGAAAGGTTGCACCCGATAAATGGCGATGAGTTGACATTGCTTCTTGAAGTTTATGAAGAACTTTTTTCAGTCGATCGTAGTAAAAAATTCTTTCTGGTCATTGATGAAATTCAGAACGTGAATAACTGGTCAAAATGGGCAAGAAGAATTACGGAACAAAATAAAAATCTAAAACTTATTATTACCGGATCATCATCTAAACTCCTGAGTTCGGAAATAGCAACCGAACTTCGGGGCAGAACGACCAGTTTTGCCGTCTATCCGCTTAGCTTCGCCGAATATCTGGGCGCGGTAAACTTCAAAACCGAGAATAAAAATATTTTGTATAGCAATGAGCGTGTTATTATAAAAAAGCAATTCAACAATTATCTGAAGGCCGGTGGATTTCCTGCCACACTGCGCGGGGGTGAGCCAAAAGAAATTCTCAAGGAGTATTTCAGGGTGATGTTTTATCGCGATCTGATTGAAAGATATAAGATCAAGAATATAAGACTTTTCGAGGACTACCTGACGTTATTAATTGATCAAATAGCATCCAGTTTTTCGATTTCATCCACAGCCAACAAGCTCATGACGTTTGGATATTCATTCAGTAAAAACACTTTGAGCAATTTTTCTAAATATGCCGAGGACGCGTTTCTTGTTTTTGAGGTCAGGAAGTATAGCCACAAATTAAAGGAGCAGTTGCGCGCACCGAAGAAAATATATGCAATCGATCATGGCCTTGTTCAGGCCGTTAGATTTTCCTTTTCGGAAGATTATGGGCGATTACTGGAAAATATCGTATTTACTGCGCTCAAGAGGAGAGGAGTTGGTATTTTTTACCATCAGGGAAAAAAAGAATGTGACTTTTTGGTTTCTGAAGGAGGTAGGGTTTCTCAGGCGATTCAGGTTACGAAAAGCATGGCCAATGCCGAAACTAAAAAACGAGAGGTTGACGGCCTTTTTGAAGCCATGGAATTCCATAAACTAAAGGAAGGGCTTATTCTCACCGAAGATGAAAACGATAAAATTAAGATCGGCAAATCATCGATCGAAATCCTGCCGATTTGGTACTGGCTTATTAACTAGAGCCTGTCGGGGCAAACTCCCCCCGGTTCCGGAGCAAAAAGGGACGGAGTAAATCAACTAACCCATTGAAATATGGTCATCTCTTAAAAATCGCTGTTAAAGAAATGTTACGGGATCGCCCAAAAACACCGCCCAAAAACCAATTGTAAAAAAACATAATATTCTGTATCAACGAAGCCATCATGCTTTTCGCTCAAATTTTCAAAGAGTTAAATAAAAATAGGGTCAAATACCTCGTGATCGGTGGAATTGCCGTTAATAACCCGGAAATCCCCACGCTTTGCGTGGGGACCCACAGAGTTTGACATTTGCGGGAGTAGATAGAAAAAAGCCTCCAAACCGAGAACCGCTCAAAGTTCAACGGAGAGGAGGCTGTGATGCACGGTGTGGAATCTTTACAGCACACGAAATGGGAGTGCAAGTATCACGTGGTATTCATCCCGAAGTGCCGAAAAAAGGTATTGTATGGCAGGCTGAAGACGGAGTTGGGTTCGGTCCTTCGGGAGCTGGCAAAGCAGAAGGAAAGTGAGATCGAGGAAGGGCATCTTTGTATTGACCATGTCCACATGATGATCTCGATTCCGCCGAAATACTCTGTGGCGCAGGTTGTAGGGTACATCAAGGGGAAGAGCGCGATCTTTGTGGCGCGATACTTTGGGAGGAAGATTATTTCCGGTCCCGGAGTAAATAGGGACGGAGTAAATCAACTAACCCATTGAAATATGGTCATCTCTTAAAAATTGCTATTGTGGGACTGTTAATAAATGTTATTTTGATATATATATTGCCGGGTGATTAGACAAAATTTTTCAAGGAGGAGTTATGGAAAATAAATGGATGCCTTGTTTTTGCACGATACTGCTTGGCGTTGCCGTCATAGTTTTTACGTGGTGGCGCTTTTCTTGGTCAGATATCGCGCTTACAGTGCTAGGCGCTTTGGTAATCGTCAAGGGCATTGTAAATTCCTGTTGCTGCTCCAGCATTGCAAAAAACAAGAGCAGCTGCTGCGGCTGATTTTTTAAGAGGAATATGAGATTTGAAAGCGTTCTGATAAAGGGACGAGCCACCGCTGGAAAGTATCTCGATTTCATCGGCTGGGTCGTGTTCTTTTCTTGGGTGGTGCTTGCGTTTTTATTCAAGCCCTTTCCGGAAGGCGTGGGCTCGATAGGCGTTGGGATCATCGTCTTTCTGGTGGCGACACTAAGATATATAACGAGCCATTCCGTGAGCCTTAACTGGGTGTTTATAGGAATGGTATTTGTGGCCTGTGGCGTCGGCGCGCTGATGGGACTCGATTTCCCATTTCTTGCCCTTTCGCTTGTCTTGTGTGGAATACTCATGCTCACGCACCGGGAAACTCATCCTGATGAACTTTAAACTTCGAAGACCTTGAATACCAGTATTCAAGGTAAGATGTTTGCTCCATGGGAAGTAGTCCTAGATGACGTCCATGTCAGGTCACGAATAAAATCGATACACGAAAAGTCCGCTCGCGAGTTTTGGGGAAAACCAAGTCTGCTTGGGCGGCATGATTTCGCCTCGGTCGGAAAGGTCCATTATGTCCTTCATCGTTACTTTTGCGGGCGGCCGGTTTTTTTGGCCGCAGTTTAAGTCGTATTGAAATATTTTCACCTCATCCTCTGGAAATATCACAGCCGGAAAGAAGTTGTACGGCTCGTCTCCTGCGTGCGATGGGTTCGCTTCCCGCTTTGATTTGCAAACTCTAAAGGCCGCTTCCGAACGATGATGCCCGTCGGCTATGTAGATCGAGGATGTTTCCTCAAAGGCTTCCATCGTCATCCGGGTTTTTTTGATGGACCAGAGCAGATGCCGCACGCCGTCTTCATCGATGATGTCATAGATGGGGGCTTGGGCCGTGGCGTCGTGCGCTATGGCCGAGAGCTTTTGATTTTTCCTGTGAACGAGAAAGACCGGTTCGGAGTGTCCATCTATGGCGAGCGCGTGGCGGGTGCGATCTAGCACCTTCTCTTCGCGGGTCAATTCGTGTCGTTTTATCAATCTCGTTTCATATTCTTTCACGGATGCCGCTCCCACGATGCCGGTTTGGGAATGGTCGCCGTCGATTAGTCTGTAGGCGTAATATGACGCCGGTTGTGCAATCAGGAATTCCTCTTTGATGAAGCGGCGAAGGGCTTCGCCGGCTTGTTTATATACGCTGTCGTCGTAAGGATCGGCGTCGCTGGGAAGGTCGATCTCGGACTTTGAAACATGCAGAAATGAATGGGGGTTTCCTTCGGCGAGCTTTCTGGCTTGTTCGATATTTAAAACGTCATAGGGCGGGCAGATGATTTTTCGCGCCAAATTTTGGCTCGGCAAAAACGCTGAAAATGGGATAACTTTTGACATCGCTCGTATTTAAATAGTAATTTCAGCGCCATGTCAACGAAACGAGTTTTCAATTTTAATGCAGGTCCTTCAATGCTTCCGCTTCCGGCTCTAGACGGCATCGTCGAAAATTTCATGAATTTTGGAGGCAAAAGCATACTGGAGATCAGCCATCGCTCTTCTGAATTTGATGGCATCATTGAGGGTGTGCGCGAAAAATTTTCAAATCTTCTGGCGATTCCAAATGACTATGAAGTTCTTTTTCTTCAGGGCGGTGCGAGCATGCAGTTTGCCATGGTGCCCATAAATCTTATGGAAAAGTCCGCGGATTATGTCGTGACCGGGCATTGGGCGGAAAAAGCGCTTGCCGAGGCCGTCGTTATAGGCGACCCTAAAATTGTCTTTAGCTCAAAGGACGAAGGTTTTCGCCGCGTTCCAAGGCCGGAAGAAATTAAAGTCTCCAAAGATGCGAGCTACGTACACATAACCACCAACAACACGATATTTGGCACCCAGTATCGCGATTATCCAGATACCGGAAACATTCCACTTGTAGCGGATATGTCGTCTGATATTCTTTCAAAACCGATCGAGGTTTCTAAATTCGGGCTCATCTATGCCGGCATTCAAAAGAACCTTGGGCCTGCCGGAGTTGCGGTGGTTGTGATAAGAAAAGATCTTCTGGATAGAAAATTCAGGCCGGTGCCCGACATATTCAGCTATAAAAAACATGCGGCGAAGAAATCCATCCTCAATACGCCTCCGGTATTTTGTATCTATGCCATGGGCTATGTTCTTGACTGGATGTGTTCACAAGGCGGACTTTCGGCGATGGCTGAAAGAAACGCAAAAAAGGCTGCCATGATATACGAAGCAATAGACTCCTCGGATTTTTACACTTCAAAAGTGGAGCGCGAAAGCCGTTCTTTGATGAATATAATCTTCACACTTCCAAGCGACGAGCTCACTGTCCGTTTTCTGAAGGAGGCTTCAAGGCTTGATCTACAGGGACTTAAAGGCCACCGGGAAATAGGCGGGATCAGGGCGTCTGTTTATAACGCGTTTCCTGTCGAGGGTGCGGCTGCGCTTGCCAATTTTATGAAGGATTTCGAGGAGAGAGCATGAGTGCATCGGGAAAATACAGGATTTTATGTACAGACGGTCTTTCAAAGGCGGGGCTTGAAGAAATGAGTTCATCTCCCGTGCTCGACGTCGTCTATAAAGAAAAAATGTCTCAGGAAGAGCTCCTTCGCGACATACCGGAGTTTCATGGTCTGGTGGTTCGGAGCGCGTCCAAGGTTTCAGCAAAAATTATAGAGGCAGGAAAAAATTTAAAGATCATCGCCCGGGCGGGAGTTGGCACCGACAATATAGATATTCAGACGGCCCGAAAAAATGGAATTTTAGTCATCAATGCACCTGTCGGAAACGCGGTCTCTGCAGCGGAGCTTACGTTTGCCATGATGCTTTCGCTTGCCAGATGCATACCGCAGGCCTCAAAATCCATGTCCGAGGGGATGTGGGAAAAAAAGAAATTCAAGGGCATGGAGCTGGCCGGAAAAACTTTGGGAATTATAGGGTTTGGTCGCATAGGTCAGGAAGTGGCCTGTCGGGCTACGGCCTTTCGGATGACGATACTGGTCTGCGATCCCAATCTTTCGCCGATGAAAATAAAAGAACTTGGCGGAGAAGCTTCTGATCTAGAAAAGATCTGCCGGGAATCCGATTTCATTACCATCCACGCGCCACTTAACAAAGATACGGAGAACCTTATATCGTCGAAGGAAATGGCGATGATGAAGCCGTCGGTTCGAATAATAAATTGTGCCAGAGGCGGCATCATAAACGAAGAAGACCTTGCAGCGGCACTAAAGAGCGGGCGCATAGCGGGCGCCGCCTTGGATGTGTTTACCAAGGAACCTTTCGATTCATCTATTTTTCGGGATGTCTCAAATTGCATAATGACGCCGCATCTTGGCGCATCTACCGCCGAGGCTCAGGATGCGGTTGCAAGAGAGGTCGGCGTTTCGGTCGTTAAGTTTTTTAGCGAAGGAATTTCCGGGTGTCTCTAATCGTTGCTAGATGAAGATCAATTTTGTCCCATTGCGATCCCTAGGCATCTGCCTTCTATACATTTGAAATCGTCAAATTCGTCGAAAGTACATGCGGGAGCCGGGCAGTTGGGCCCGAACCAATCGGTTGGCTTGCAAAGCTCCCGATTTGCCACTTCGCGCCTGTTGAATTCCTCCCTATTTACTATGTAGGGCGTGCAGGGCGCCTTGCAGGTACATTCAAGTTTGTTTTTAGGGGCATTTGAAAATTGCGTTTGGGTGCAATCTTCCGCTGTTTTACACGAAAATTTTGAGGCTACGGTGTCGAAGCGATAGGCACCTTCAGTTCTCGTCGATATTACCTTGCCTTCATAGGGGATGGTCGATGGTGGGGGTGGTAGAGGTATTGTCGCCGCAGAGTCGGCCGGCGTTGCATCCGCTGCAGGTAATGGCGGAGCATCCCCTTTGCCGGAGCAAGACAGCATGGTGCAAAATGTCACCAAGGTTATCATGGATAAAATTATTGTGTATTTCATTACTCCCCCTTTTTTGATAACGGGTAGGGTAGCCTAGATGCTGCGAAATATCAACAATGCTCCATCGACCCCCGCCGACGCCCCGAAAGCCTATGTGTGGAGGGTTTCATAGCACTGTCATCGATGCTTGTATCCAGACGAACCCCCATCGCGCGATCTCTCTATTCGCTTGAGGTCTAGGCATTCGTGATCATACTCGACCACACAGATGGATGTGCTGGGATGACACTTTTTTGAAAACAAGTTTTCAGAGATGACCTGGTAGTATTATAAAAAACTCGCCAGTAAACTTTCCAGTCTCCACTGCATATAGAAAGGTATCGATAACAACCTGAATGATTTATTGTCTGTCTTTAATTCATCGACTGAAAGTTCTCCCGAATAAAAACGAATCGCAAAATCAGCCGACGATGATACCATAAATTGATGGAGCGACTTAAGCGATCCTATCCGCCCGGATTTAACTTCTATGGGTACGATTTTATTTTGATATTGATAAGAATAATCAATTTCTGCCGTGGAGCCGGGCTTGTTGCGGTACCAGAAACATGGTTTGATTTGTTGGTGAGGATTTTGGGATATCATGCATTGTCCCACAACTTGTTCCGCCAGCTTGCCTTTGAATAAAGCATTCAAATCCTGCATTGAAATCATCTCATGTGACAGTCCCAATTTATGAATGACGAGGCCGGAATCCAGATATAAAATTTTCGGGGCAACACTGAAATTGGGCTGAATGGGCGCTTCGGTGGAATAACTTCCATAAATTCTCTGCACAACCATTGCGTATTCAAGCAGCTCAAATGCGTGCTTTATTTCGCGGCTGCGATATTCGGAATTGCCGAACTTTTCGTATTTTATCCGTTCACCCGGATAGTAAGGAGCATATTCAATTACATGGCGCAGGTATTTTGCTTCGGAGACGCGTGAATATCTGGCAACATCATCTTTTATTGCGGTGAGCAGATCCTCCTTTATCTTTGCTGTTGACTGAAAACTTTTTTTCCCGATGTAGTCGGCCACAACGGCTGGCATGCCGCCCACAAGCGAGTATTCGTTGAACGCCCCGGTTGCGAGATCGTGAAGATTATTCGCCGGTTTTTCTTGGATGGTCACTTGTTGCAGTTCTCTGTATAGCTTGTTTCTCCCGGTTGCCTGAAGGTATTCGTCGAACGTGAGTGGATGCAGATACATGAACTCAACCCGTCCCACCGGAAATGAAAAGCCGTCTTTCTTCATGATTGCTTCAAGAAGCGACCCTGCCGCGATGACAAAAAGCTCAGGACGGTCTTCATAAAAAAACCTCAGGAGTTTTATGGCATTTTCGGAATTTTGAATTTCATCGATGAAGAGAAGGGTGTTTTGTCCCGAGAGATTCTTTTCCTTGTAAATTTCTATTGCCCTGATGGCTTCGTTCGCCGATTTGCACTGCTCGAAAATTTTTTTATCAGAGTCCCGCTCAAGATTTAAAGTGACGTGATTCTCAAAATTTTGCGCGAACATTTCGACAGCTACTGTTTTGCCCGTTTGTCTGGCACCCCTTAATATGAGTGGTTTTCTGTTTTTTTTGTTTTTCCAATTATCCAGATTTTTAAGTATGTTACGTGAAAACATGGCTTTATCCCCCCGATTTACAGGCAAAGCATGTCATAAATTATAGGTAGTTTCAAGCGTTTTATGTATTAAACTATAGGGTGTCTCTAAAAAACCTGTTTTTTCATTGTCATCCCCACCTTCACCGTGGCGGGGGCCGCGGGTTAGAAAGTGCCTCGTTGACACGCACTCCAAGCATTTGTTAGTTGTTTAGCGCTCGGGTGCGGTAGAGTGCCACCCGCTCGATATTACAGGATTATTTATGATAAATACTATTTCTGAGCGGCACCTCGACATACTCGATATATTGATTTCAGATTATATCGCAAGCGCCATGCCGGTCGGTTCGCGGGTCATAGCCAAGAAATACCCGGGGCATCTCTCGCCGGCCACGGTAAGAAACGTCATGTCGGATTTGACCGAGATGGGGCTTTTGAAACAACCTCATATATCGGCCGGCCGTGTTCCAACCTGTGCCGGCATGCGCATGTACGTCGATGCGCTTCTTAAAAGAAGAGAGTTAAGCGAGCAGGAGATGGGT
>Ga0351874_1004_pt1 | contig 70246 bp, 57 predicted proteins | sample BONcelFGM3001C13_FD_206790 | JGI IMG/M metagenome (GOLD analysis project Ga0351874, IMG submission 206790) | Enriched cells from coal bed in the Powder River Basin, Montana, United States - BONCAT cells FGM rep3 HSBNCT.FGM.300.1.C13 ...
CAATATGATGAAAAACTTTTTGAATGGGGTCTTGATATTGATCGCTGGATTCCTGCTAAAAATGAAGATATCTATCTCTGTTCTTACAAAGAAAACGAAGGACAAAGGATTTCGAAATTCGGTAAATTAGTTTTTAATGATTTCAAACCGTCTGTAAAAGGTTTGAATTTTGAAATTTATCCAGTTGCAATTTCGAAAGCAACATTAACATCCAACAATAAATATAAAGTAGAACCGGAAGCTGGAATCGATATATTTTATAATCCGTCACAAAAACTTACACTTCAGTTTACCGCAAATCCCGATTTTGCACAAATTGAAGCAGACCCCTACAGTTTTAATCTGAGCCGTTATGAAAATTATTTTTCTGAAAGACGTCCTTTCTTTACAGAAGGAAATGAAGTTTTTATGGCTTCCGGACGTGAACGTAACTCAGGTTTTTACAGACCTTTAGAACTTTTTTATTCAAGAAGAATAGGTAAAAGTCTACCTGATGGGAGCGCAGTTCCACTACAAGCCGGTTCTAAAATCTTTGGCAGAAGTGATGATTGGGAGTACGGCGGATTCGTTGCAAAAACGGGACGTACTGAATTCATGATGGATGACAGTTTACATGTTGAACCGGATGCATATTTTACTTCTGTAAGATTAAAAAAGCAGATATTTGAAAACTCATCGATCGGCATTCTATATGCCGGAAAGCATACTTCCTCAGGAATTAGTGGTGTTGTAGATATTGATGGAGCTATTCGCGATTCAGATTGGCAACTTGCATATCAATTAGCGCACTCAATCAATAAAGATAAAACTGATTTTGCTTACTCAACCGGATTCAGAATGGTTACTAAAGATTGGTTAGTACTTGCTCGTGGTCGATACATTGGTGAGAATTTTAATATTAAAGATGTCGGATATGTGCCATGGAGAGGGAACTCCAATGGTCTGTTACTTACAGGTCCAATGTGGTTTTTTGCAACGGGTGAATTAAAAGAAATTACAACTTATACAGGTCCGGGTTGGGATTGGACAAAGGATGATGATTATATTGATAGGTTTTGGGTAGCAGGTTTTAATATGAATTTCCGTTCAAATTGGGGATTCGAAGTGAATTCAGGTTACAGTAAGAATAAAGATTTAAACATTGAATATTCAGGTTATGATGTTAATTTGAGTTCCTGGATTAATCCCAATCCCAATTGGAGTGCAAATATTTGGGGTGGTTACGAACGCTCTTATAATTTTTATAGAGATTATTTGGCAAATGATTATTGGTTCGGCAACTATTTCAGTTGGAAAATTATTCCAACTTTAGGAATTGGGAATGAATTCAATATGATTGTTGAAGAAAAACCAAATGGTGATTTGGAAGAAATCACCTACAACAGTCGACCGTTTATTTCGATTACTCCGGTTAATGATTTAAATATGCGTATCTATGTTGATAATGTCTATACACATTCATCCAATCAGCTACAACGAATATTAATAGGATTTTTATTCTCGTATAATTTCTCACCTAAAAGCTGGATTTACTTTGCTTATAGTGAAGGGAATGTACGTAATTCAGTTCTGGTTAATGGAAATGTTTTTGAGAATAAATTAGAACTTGCTCAGCGGTCTGCGATAGTTAAAATAAAATATTTATATTATTTCTAAAATTTAGTCTCTATGATTTCCAAAGTTCGCGATCAAGACTTCTGTATTGAATTGCCTCACTAATATGTTGAGGCAAAATATTTTCAGATAACTCAAGATCGGCAATTGTTCTGCTTACTTTTAGGATTCTATCATAAGCACGAGCCGATAAGCCCAATTTTGTCATCGCCATTTTAAGAAGTTCGGTTCCACCTGAATCCAATTTGCAATAATGACGAACTTCTTTTGAACCCATATCTGCGTTGTTAAATATATGCGAATGATTGACAAACCGTTTGTGTTGAATCATTCTTGCATTAATAACTCTCTTCCGAATATCACTTGAACTTTCACTTTTAATTTCTGAAGAAAGTTCTTTATACTTAACAGCTGGAACTTCAATATGAATATCAATTCTATCCAATAAAGGTCCCGATATTTTTGACATATATCTTTGGATTTGAGGAGGTGCACATGTGCATTCACGATTTGGATCGGTAAAAAATCCGCAAGGACATGGATTCATAGCCGCTGCAAGCATAAAATTAGCCGGAAATTCCAAAGACATTTTTGATCGGCTGACAGTTACTCTGCCATCTTCTAATGGTTGACGCATAACTTCAAGCACATTTTTCTTAAACTCAGGAAGTTCATCCAAAAATAGAACTCCGTGATGAGCATAAGAAACTTCACCGGGGCGCGGGAATGATCCACCACCAACCAATGCGGCATCAGAAACTGTGTGGTGAGGACTTCTAAAAGGTCGTTCAACTATTAATGCTTGATCTTTTGCGAGTATTCCTGCAACTGAATGAATTTTAGTAGTTTCAAGTGCTTCTTCAAAACTAAGTGGAGGCAGTACCGAAGGTAATCTTTTCGCAAGCATCGTTTTACCGGAACCGGGAGGTCCAATCATTAAAATGTTGTGTCCACCTGCTGCTGCAACTTCAAGGGCTCTTTTCACATTCTCCTGTCCTTTAACATCGTTAAAATCAAGATGATATGTATTTTCAATAGAAAAGATTTCATCTCGATTTGTAAAAACCGGTTTTATATCCGAATCACCATTTAGAAAATTGACAACTTGAGAAAGAGTTTCGAATCCATAAACCTCAACACCATCCACAATTGATGCTTCTTTGGTTGAATCGTTCGGCAAAAGTATTCTTTTAATACCATTTTTCTTTGCTTCAACAGTAATTGGAAGTGCTCCTTTGATGGGACGCAAAACTCCATCGAGAGATAATTCGCCCAATAGAATTGAGTCTTCAAGCATATCACTATTTACCAAATCTGTAGCCGCTAAAATCCCAATTGCAATTGGCAGATCGAATGAACTCCCCTCTTTTCTAATATCAGCCGGGGCAAGATTAACGGTAATTTTTTGAATAGGAAATTTGTAACCGCTGTTTTTTATTGCAGCAGAAACTCTTTCGCGGCTTTCTTTTACAGCATTATCGGGAAGACCGACAATAATAAATCCGGGGATAGCTTTTTCGACATTTGTTTCAACTTCAATGATATATGCATCAATACCGAAAGTTGCGCTTGATAAAACTTTAGAGATCATCTTATCCTTTCGTACAGGTTTTGCTGAAAACTATTTATCTTTTGGAAAACTCAAAATCTATTTTGTGAGAATCATTTTTTTGGTTTGACTAAAAAATGGAGTATTTACTGTGACTAAATAAATCCCCGATGGCAATAGTGAGCCGTCAAATTCAAATTGATATTCCCCTTTTTTCAACCCTCCTTCATGTAACCTCTGAACTTCTTTCCCCTCCAAAGAATAGACGATTGCTTGCACTTGAGTATCTTCAAATATAGAAATTTTAATTACTGTTTTGGGATTAAACGGATTTGGGTAGTTTGGTGCAAGCATAAATGATTGAACATTTCCTTTGCCAACTTTGCTGCTTGCCGAATAAACATAAGTTCCGTCATTATTGATTTGCTTTATACGATAGTGAATAGTTGTGGCATCATTACCATTATCGTAATAAGTATATTGTTCCAAATTTTGTTCTACTGAAATTTGAGCGATTGGTTTGTAATCATTTCCGTTTAAGGATTTTTCAATCTGGAAATAACTAATAGAACTATTGTCTCCTGTTGTCCAATCTAATTTACAACCGCTATTTGTAATAGAAACATTAAATTCGGGAACGACCGAATAAATAGGGGCATCTGATCTTACAAAAAAGAGATTTGTCGATTTAAATTTTACTCTATCGGTTTCTTCTATCAGTGCGTTATCAAAATTATTGTAAGCTAAAATATTAATGCTGTCAAGCCGGGTGTAATCGCTATTTCTATTTTTATAAATCGATAAAAAGGAATTTATATCACTGCTTTCTGAGAGCCGCAAATTTTCAATTACTAAAGAACCACCGAAATTGTTTCTAAATTCAAATGACAATTCTTTCCCTTGAATTGAATTGCTGAATTTACTCTGAGCAACTTTTTCACCATTTAGATAATAATTTAAAGTTTTATCATTAATATTTAGTTCAAAGATAAAATGATTCCATACTCTTCTTGATGCAAATCCTTTTTTGAAAAATTGAAGATGTCGAAGATTATCGTAGAATGATAAAAATCTATTTTCATTCATCCCTAACGAAATAAATTCATTCTTATCTTCACCTTCATACATGTTAAGGAATGTTTCTTTGAAATCGATAAACTTCAACCAACAAGTCAGGAGCATAACACTATTATTTTTCGGGATTACTGAAGCTGTAAGAGAACTATTTTTCGAAAGTGAAACTGCTTTGATTCCTCTTTTAAACTGTTTATTTATATCAATTTTTTCACTTAAATAGTTTTTACCTTTTTCGAACTCAGTCGTAGAATTTTCAGGATAATATAATCTTTTGTTGTTCTTTTTTATTAGGGAGAAATTAGAATTTACCATTAAGAATTCAGCGGCAGAAGTTGATAGTGAAACAATAATTTGAAATGAAGCCCCTTTTGTAATTTCAAAATCATTCACATTAATATTTGTTTGATACCAATTTCCGGCTGACTCATTTGTCTGATTCTTAATGAATGGGATTTTATTCCGATATTTTGCTGAAATAATTTTTGCATCGATAATGTTTACCGCTTGGTCGAAACCTAAATTAACTTCAATTGATTTAAGTGAGTCCTCAATAACTTGACCGACTAAAGTTATTTCAAAAGAGGAAGATTGGTTTATTGCCTTAGGGGTATAAAGCAAAAAACTCGTAACCTCCTGAGCTTTTAGATTGCTAAAAACTGAAATTACGAGCATTATGTAAAAAATGATTTTCATCTTAATAAAAAGATAAAGAGAAATTGGGTAGGGTGCAACTATTTATATTGACGCAAAAACTCAATACGATCTTTTAATTTACTAACCGGGGTTAGCAATTTATCTTTTCCGAAAACTGCATCTTCCCGATTTGAAAAGGCGAGTTCATAATCTTTACTCATTAAAATTGCTTCCTCGGGACAAACATCTTCACAAAAACCACAAAAGATACACCTTAGCATGTTGATCTCAAATTTTTCCGGAAATCGTTCTTTCTCTCTATCTGTTTCAGCAGCTTGAACTTCTATTGCAAGAGCCGGGCAGATTCTGGCACAGAGTCCGCATGCAACACATCGTTCTTCCCCATTCTCTTCGAGAGCCAAAACCGGTCTTCCTCTATATGATGCCGGTGGAATAAATTTTACTTCAGGGTATTCCATAGTAAAAGCCGGGCGAAACATATTTTGAAAGGTCAATGACATTCCTTTAGCTATTTCCGGAATGTATAACTTTTCTAATAAGGTTAAATCTTTTAGTCTCTTCTTCTTAATCATCATAAATCCTATATTAATTAAATAGCATTACTAAAATTGCAGCCCAAATCAAATTAATTAAAGAAAGCGGGAACATCACTTTCCATCCGATATTCATTAGTTGATCGTAACGAAATCTCGGTAAACTCCAACGAACCCAAATAAAGAAAAACAGCAAAGCTCCCATTTTAACAAAGAATGCTCCAACTTGAATCAGTGTTGTGAGTCCGGTAGAAAGTCCAGCCATTTCAATATAGGGGACTTGCCATCCACCCAGATAAAGTGTAACGATTAACGAACTTGCAATTATCATATTTGCGTACTCAGCAAGAAAGAAAGCTGCGAATTTCATACTACTATATTCAGTATGATATCCACCAACTAATTCAGGCTCAGCTTCAGGAAGATCGAAAGGTAGACGGTTAGTCTCGGCAAAAGCAGAAACAACAAATGTTATAAATCCAATAGGCTGAATAACCGCATTCCACATCCAACCACTTTGAGAAGCAACAATATCAAGTGGTCTTAAGGATTCCGAAAAGAGTAAAACTCCTGCAACCGAAAAGCCCATTGAAATTTCATAAGAAATCATTTGCGCCGATGATCGTACACCGCCAAGCAACGAATACTTACTACCGGAAGACCATCCGGAAAATGTTATTGCATAAACTCCGATTGAGGTTAATGCTAACACATATAAAATTCCGATGTTAACATCTGCAACAACTAATTGAATATTGTACCCAAAAATTTCTATAGCTGGACCAATCGGAATAACTGCATACGTTCCAAACGCAATTACAAGCGCCATAATTGGTGCTAAAGTGTGAATTGGTTTATTAGCCGCATCCGGAACAATATCTTCCTTTAAAAGAAGTTTGAATACATCTGCAAAAGGCTGCAAAAGTCCGGCATATCCAACACGATTAGGACCAACACGGTTTTGTGTCCATGCGCTAATCTTCCTCTCAAAATAAACCAGGTATGAAACTGTTAGTAACATAAGGGTTACTATGATAAGAATTTTTACAGAGGTTATTATAATAATTTCTAATATACCCATTTTCAGATATCCCTTTAGACTTTTGCTGTATGAGTTTTAACTTTTAATTGCGCACCGAGTTCGCCAATAGCATTGTAATCTAGATCTTTGAATGAATCTATTGATTTTGCTACCTCGGCAAATACTTCTTCAGCCATAGTATATTTATATTTTGTTCCGAAAGCATTTGCTAAACCAGATATAATTCTCCACGAAGAACGCGCATCAGTTTTTTTAACTTTTCCCCACCTATCGTATTCAGTTCCGAATTTATCTAATCTGCTCATTGACATACCAATTGAACTTCTATCGAGGTCAAAAGTTGAAACTGCAGGACGAATTCTTTGAACCCGACCTTCGAAGTTTACCCACGTTCCATTTTTTTCAGAGTAAGTTGAAGATGGGAAAACTATGTTTGCAAACTTAGTCATATTATTGAAATTTGAGGCATGTACAATTAATAGATCAAGTTTTGCAATTGCATTTTCATAATCAGGATTTAATTGAATAAGATCTTCTTCAACCACGTAAAGTGCTTTGATTTTTCCCTCATCAACTGCTTTCATTATTTGATCGAAATCCATTCCAGTAATTGCAGGTGTTATTCCAACGAGTTCTGAACCAAATGAATTTGGTCTTTTGTCTTCCCTAATTAAAATATTATCTCCTGAACCAGCAATTATTTGTCGGGGGAAATCAAGATTTTTTGAACCGAAAACTGATTTAGCAAATTTAGCAAGTAAGAAATTGTCTTCAACCGTTGAAAATGCTGAACCGATAAAAGCTACTTCATCTTTATTGAAAGATTTTAATTCTGAAACTGAAGCAGCAAAAACTTCATCCCAGCCGACTTTAGTTAATTTACCATCACGGCGAAGATGCGGACCATTAACTCTATCTTCTTGATTAACATATTTGAATGTTTCCAATCTGCCTTTATCGCACATCCAATAGCTGTTTACACTATCATTTTGGCGGGGTGTGAGTCTGAGTATTTCATTGCCGCGCACCCACATATCAGTATTACAACCTCTTGAACAGCCGCTGCAAATGGTTTTTGTTGAAGACATTTCCCAAACACGAGATTTAAATCTAAAATCACGATTGGTTAAAGCTCCAACCGGACAAATATCTGTAACATTTAATGAGTAGGGGTTATCGAGTTGTTTTCCAGGAAAAGTTACAATTGTTACACGATCTCCTCTTTTAACAAAAGTCAATTGATTTTCACCGGCAACTTCATCACAAAAACGGATGCAGCGTGAACATGAAATACATCTTTCACCATCAAACATTACATGCGGACCTAATTCTACACGTTTCTCTTTATGCTGTTTTGTCTCTGTAAAACGGCTCTCTCCAATACTATGTTGATATGTATAATCTTGAAGTTTACATTCACCGGCTTCATCGCAAATAGGACAGTCAAGCGGATGGTTGATAAGGATAAACTCCATTACAGCTTTTCTTGCACTTAATGTTTTTTCTGATTGAGTATGAACAACCATTCCATCTGCAGCTATTGTTGCACAAGCAATCACCAGCTTCGGCATTTTTTCTACTTCAACTAAACAAACACGGCAATTACCCGAGACTGATAATGAAGGATGCCAGCAGAAATGTGGAATGTCTATTCCGTGATCCTTTGCGGCTTGAATTATCGTTTGCCCCGATTGAAATTCAATCTCTTTTCCGTCAATAATTATTTTAGGCATATCTGAATCCTATAGTTAAACTATGCTGCTTTTGCACTATTATTTTTTGCCCTGATTATTAATCGGGCTAATTCATCTTCTTTTAATAATTGTGAACTTAATTGTAAAAGTTGATCTGATGTAACGGTATCAATTTTTTCTACTAATTCATCAACAGAAATAATTTTGTTGAAGTAGAGCATTGAATTTGCTATACGAATCATTCGGTTAGAAGTATTTTCCAAACTTAACACCATACTTCCTTTTAAGTATTCCTTTACTCTTTTAAGTTCTTTGTCAGAAACTTTGGTTTCGGTCAATTTCTTCAATTCTTTTGCGACTATCGATAAAACTTTTTCAACATACTTTTCGCTTGTTGAAAAATATATTCCGAATGCTGAAGTATCAAAATATGAGTTCACAAAGGAATTAATCTGATATGTAATTCCTAATTTTTCTCTTACAGCCTGGAATAAGCGTGAGCTGCTTCCATCGCCAATTAAGTTGGAAAGCATATTCAAGATTAATCTTTCTTCATCCTTATAACCAAAGGTGGTTCTTCCAATAATACAATGAACTTGTTGAATTTCTTTTTCAATAACTCTGATAAAAGGTTGAGGATCAATATTTTGAAATTTTCTTTTCCCTTTAGTTTCATTTTTTTTCAGAACATATTTTCTTGTTAATTCAACAATTTTATCATGATCAACTGCACCGGAACAAGATATGAGAAGATTTTTATTTCCATAATGTTTATTATGGAAATCATGCAATCCGGCTGAAGTGAATCTTTTAATATTATTTTCTTTACCGATAACCGGTAGAGATAAAGTAGATCCCTTAAATAAAATTTCTTCAAATTTATCAAAGATCAATTCTTCAGGGTTATCATATATATCGAGTAATTCATCTACGACAACTCCGGCTTCCTTTTTAATATGACCTTCTTTGAATAATGGATTTTGTACCATATCAGAAATAACATCGAAAGTTCTTTCTATATTTTTAGCAAGTCCGCGTCCGTAAAAACAAGTATGTTCTTTTGAAGTAAAGGCATTTAAATAACCGCCGTAAGCTTCAATCGAATCGGATATTTGTTTAGCTGTTCTTTTATGAGTTCCTTTAAATAACATATGTTCAATAAAATGAGAAATCCCATTATTATGTAAATTTTCATCGCGGGTCCCGACGTTAAACCAAAATCCTAACGAAAAAGATTGCAAATATGGAATTCTCTCGGTAACAATTCTAATTCCGTTCTCTAACTCTGTAATTCGTATTTCACTCAATAGCTTTAATATCCTACTTTCAAAATTTTAACTTGTAAATATAGATAAAGTGATATAGCTAATCAAGGAGAGTAGTTTTTTGAGGATGACTAATTTTGAGGTGAAAATGACCGTCTGAATCGAAATCAGACAGTCATTAAAAGATTAATTATTATTTCATTTTTTCAAGATACATGGTATAAAATGCAGCAATATTATTATAAGCTTTAGTTAAAATTTGCTCATTTGGAAGAAATACTACTCTAAAATGATGGGTTCCAGGAACTTGACCAAATCCACTACCCGGAACAACAACTACACCTGTTGCGCGAATTAATTCTGCTACAAATTTATTATCCTCGTGCTCCATGTGAAGCCGTGGGAATGCATAAAATGCTCCTTCAGGTTTAACACACGAAATTCCGGGAATTGCATTAAGCATTTCAACTGTTATATCTCTTCTTTTTTCTAATTTTTTCATTGCTTCGGTAAGATGGCTTTGATCTCCTTCAAGCGAAATTTTTATTCCATACTGCTCAGGGTGATTTGCAGAAAGCCTGGCTCTTAAAATTTTGTTTATTGCTTCGATATAATTTTTAAGAATTTCTCTTCGTCCACTTACAATCCCCCAACCAATTCTGAAACCGGGTACCATGTAATTTTTTGAGAGTCCGCCGAATGTAATACACGAAACATCTTTATTCATTGAACCAATTGAGATATGTTTTTTCCCATCGAATAATAATTTATCATAAATCTCATCAGCAAAAATTACAAGATTATGTTCAAGCGCTAAATCTATAATTTGCTGTAAAATCTCTTTTGAATAGAGTGAACCGGTCGGATTATTCGGATTAATTAAAACTATAGCTTTAGTTTTATCATTTATTTTACTTTTTATATCTTCGATATCGGGCTGCCAACCGTTTGCTTCATCAAGATAATACGGATTTTCATACGCTTGAAGTTTACTTTGAATTGCTGTATAAAGCGGGTAACCGGGTGTTGGAGTTAATACGTTTTCCCCTTCATTTACAAGGGCTGTAAGACATATATCAATTGCTTCGCTTGCTCCGGTTGTAACAAAAATATCGAGTACATTATCGATTCCTTTTCTATTTGCTTCTCTTTCGATAGCATCAACAGCTTCTTTAATTCCCGATGATGGTGAATAACCATTTCGATTTTCAAGCATTGCTTTATAAGTTGCTTCTACTAAATGTCTCGGCGGTTCAAAATCATATATGTTAGGATCACCGATATTGAGATATAACATTTCTTTGCCGGACTTTGCTACTTCATTGGCTAAAACTACAATATCACGAACAGCGTAAGTAATATTTTCGGTTCTAATTGCGGGGATAATTTCTTTAAGATTGTTCATCATTTACCTAAAAAATAATTTAATGTGTTAATAAAATTAACCCTTTTGAATGAGACTTTCAAAAAAAAGCGTTATTAATCGGTGTGAAGTCTTTTACGCTGTAATTCGAAAAGAATAATTCCCGTAGCGACGGAAACATTTAATGATTGAAGTTTTCCAGTCATAGGTATTTTGATGAGAAAATCACAATTATCAGCGGTTAATTTTCTTATACCTTTTTCTTCATTTCCGACAATTACTGCAAGCGGTAGTCTAGAATCAAATTCATAAAGATTTTTTGAATTTTCAAGAGTTGACCCTGAAATCCAAATTCCGTATGCTTTCAATTCCTTAATTGACTGAGCTAAATTATTTATCATGCATATTTTCAATAGACTTGTTGCCCCTGCAGCAACTTTAACAGCAGTCTCATTTAACGGAGTAGAATTGTGTTTGGTAATTAAAACTCCATGAACTCCGGAACATTCTGCTGTTCGTAAAATTGCACCAAGATTATGTGGATCCTGAATTGAATCTAAAATTAACAAAAAGGGGATTTCATCTGTGGGAATAGATTCGACTATTTCTTGAATTGTGTAATAGCGAAAGTTTTGTTTAACCGCAATTACACCTTGAGTATTCGGGTCTGTTGTTAGTAATTTAAATTTGTCCGGTGATGTAATTACACATCTGATACTATTTTTTTTCGCAGCTATTTGGATTGCATTAATTACTCCGCCGGTTTGTCCAAAAAGAATATGAACTACATCTAATTTTTCACCGGCATTGAGGGCTTCTAATACAGGCTTTCTTCCGATAATCAGATTTCTCAAGGGGATTTCTTCTTTTTATCATTCTGATTTTTTATCGGAATTGGAACAAATTTTTTCAGTTCAGGATGTTTCCAATAATAGACTGAAGCAGCAATACCAATTATTATTAATCCGCATGAAATCAGTTGTGCTTCTGAAAGTCCAAAAAGTATTCTCGGATTCAATCGAATAAACTCAACCAACAATCTTGCAGTTCCGGAAAGGATTAAATATATCATAAATAATCTTCCATGAACCCAATCACTCTTTCTTAGCTTCCATAAGATAGAAAAAATTAAGAGTGCAACTAAAAACTCATAAATTGGAGTTGGATGAAGCGGTGTATTATCCGGCAATATTCCATCTGGAAATCCCGCAGCGTATTCACTTCCGTGGAACATTCTTGAAGGTTTAACAATTCCATTTTCATAATTTGTTCCCCAAGGTAAAGTAGTCGGTATTCCATAATCACCATCACCGGCTAAATGACAGCCGATTCTACCGATTCCATAAGCGATTGCTAATGAAGGAGATGCTGCATCGGCAACATAAAGGAAGGGAATGTTTTTCTTTTTTGAATAGATATAGATAGCAAGTATTGCGAGAATTAATCCACCATAAAAGGTTAAACCACCAGCCGAAAAAGCCATTCCAATAGGATCATTTAAAAATTCAGCCCAATTTTCAAAAAGATGGAACAGCTTACTTCCCACAACTCCAAATATCATTGCGAGTAGAGTAATTTCTGTCGCAAAATTCGCAGTTAAACTTTTTCGTTCAAATTCTTTTGACATAATCATACTTGCAGTAATAAATGCTATACCGAGCATCAATCCGTAACTGTAAATAGTGAAGGGTCCAATTGTAACAATTTCTGGAATCATTTTAATCTTCCTTAAAAGAATGCAAATTAGGTTCTGTAGTAAAACTACAGAATTTGCGATTATTTTTTTTCTTTACAACAATTTCACGAAGTAAAGTAATTTCTTTTTTAAATATGTTGAATTCGAAAAGTCCCGTATTAATACTCCCATCTTGTTTAATAATATTGATTGAGTATTTCCCAAAAAGCTCTTCGAAGAAAAGGTCGGTATGAGCCGGTTGTGGTTTTACTATATAGCTCATTCGTGTATTCAATCCGCGCAGACTTATATCAATAGTATCTTTGGTTTTATTTACATCAACAGAAATTTCATAGTTTAGCGATGAAAATTCTTTTACCGTCTCAATTGAAACCACATAAAATTGTTTTTTCTGCAATTTATCATATTTAAAATAGACGAACACACTATATTCAGGCTCTCCCTCTTTTTTTGTGGGAGTAGTATTTTTCAAACTTTCAATCGATTTTTTTCTCGACTTTGGAATTTTTGGAACTCCATCAGGTTTGTGTAACGGCATTTTAATTGCCTTTGATCATGGTTATTAATGAATTTAACGAATCATCAATCGGAATTTCTGTTTGTGTTCCTTCAGTCATATTTTTAACTGAAAATAGATTTCTGGTAAATTCATCTCCTCCAACAAAAACTACAAATTTGGCTTTCTCACGATTCGCTTCACGCATTTGTGCTTTAATACTTCGTTGAAGATAATCATGTTCAACCCTAAGTCCGGTATTTCGTAATACATTAGCAAATTTAGGAATCATTAAATATTTATCTTTATCTAAAAGAACAAAATAAACATCAATGGGGGGTTCTTCATTTATCAGAACTCCTTCATTTTCCATTGCTAAAATAAGACGCTCAATTCCTGCTGCAAAACCGACACCCGGTGTTGGTTTACCGCCAAGCTGCTCAATAAGATTATCATATCTTCCACCGCCGCAAAGTGCACTTTGGGAACCGACGCTCCCGCTTACAATTTCGAATGTTGTATGTGTATAGTAATCAAGCCCTCTAACAAGAGTTGGATCAACTTCGAATGGAACTTTATTATCATCAAGAATAGATTTAACAATATTAAAATGCTCTAAACTACTTTCATCAAGATGATCAATTAAATGAGGAGCATGTTTTAGAATTTCTTGATCTTCAGGACTCTTACTATCGAATATTCTTAAAATGTTTTTATGGAATCGTTTTTTACTCTCTTCTGAAAGAGCATCAAAATGGCTGCTTAAATATTCACTTAGTATTATTTTATATTTTTCACGCGATTCAGGAATTCCAAGAGAATTTATTTTTAATCTGAATTCTTTTAATCCGAGTTTTTGAACTATCGAATAGGCAATAATAATAATTTCAGCATCGAGCAAAGGGGATAAACCACCAATGGCTTCAGCACCAAATTGATGGAATTGACGCAAACGTCCGGCTTGCGGACGTTCCTGTCTGAACATCGGTGAAATATAGAAAAGTTTGTTTAAGGATTGTAAATTACCAAGTGAATGCTCAATAAAAGCACGCACAACAGCGGCGGTCATTTCAGGTTTTAACGTAATCGATGTTTCGCTACGATCAAGGAAAGTATACATTTCTTTAGAAACTATATCAGTCTCTTCACCAATTGCGCGTGAAAAAACAGGCGTTTCCTCAAAAATGGGAGTACGGATTTCCTTGTAGTTAAAATTCGAAAAGAAATTCCTAATTAACTCTTCAATAAAATACCATTTCGGAATATCATTTGGTAGAATATCTTTAGCACCGGTAACAGCTTTAATCATAAATTTCTTATTTACAATTCGAAGTAGGAATTTTCTTCCTCTTTAAATAATTCAATGATTTCGTCTTTGGTTGAAGCCGCAAGTAATTTTTCGCGGAAATGATCTTTTGTCATCATTCGTGAAATTCTACTTAGCAATTTAATATGAAGACTTACAAGGTTATCTTTACCGATAAGCAAGAAGAATAAATAAACAGGCTCACCGTCAAGGGCTTGATAATCAATAGGTTTATTGCTTTTTGCAAATGCGCAAAGAATCTCTTTTACAGCATCAGTTTTACCATGCGGGATTGCAAAGTTTTTACCGACACCGGTTGACATTATTTTTTCACGCTCGTGAACAGCATGTCTAACTTTTTCTAAATCAACAACTCTTGGGTCATCTTTAAAAAGATTAATAAGTTCATCAATAATTTCTTCTTTTGATTCCCCTACAAGATCATTAATTACAAATTTATCCGTTAAAAGATCTGATAATTTCATACGATTTTAATATATAGTAAATAAATAGATAGGCTAACTTAAGAAAGTTCAATCAGGATTTCAATGCAGAGGAAAAAGATTTCAATTATTTTTCAAATTAGTTGAATGACCTCAAAAATGATGAGGTTTTTAATCCGTCTTAGTTTTTATCATTAATAAATGGATAGTTACCCCCACCGCAATAACAACGAGTAATAATCTTATGTAGAATTCTTCCGTCAAATAGAAAGCGGAAACTGAAATTGAAATCCAAAGGACAATAATGTTAATAATTTTAGTAGTTTTTGTGAGTCCCGTTTTCTCTTGATAGTTTTTTACGTAAGGACCAAGATATTTATTATTCTTTAACCATTCATTTGCACGGGGTGAACTTTTCATAAAACAAGCAGAAGCAAGAATCAGAAAAATCGTTGTCGGTAGAAGTGGAAGAAATATTCCGAGAATTCCGATACCGACTAATAGGAATCCGCTTATAAGATAGAAATAACGGTGAAGTTGCGGCATGTCTACAGTTTTTAAATCATTCTCCAATATCATCTCTTTTTTTGGGATAAGAATAAAATTATCTCCTTTAATATTCATCAAAATATACTTTTAACCAAATTGAATTAGTCTATCAGAAAATCGAAATTGAAAAATGTAGAACCTCAATCACCGTTATCAAATTCGATCTTCAACGGTTTGCCGTTGCAGTTTACAAACTCAGCTTCGAGTTGAACTGTCGGATGATTTATTCCAAATTTTTCTTCCAGAGCTTTTTCAATTTTATCAATTATAAGATATGCCTGACTTACCATTTGATCTTGCACTGTAATGTGAACGCTTAAAGCAATAAATGTTGATGATAATTTCCAGATGTGAAGGTGATGAATCCCTTTTATTTCGGGAAACGATTCTAAATACTTTTGAACTTCATCATGATTTATTTCTTTTGGAGTTCCCTCATTCAAAATATTTGCCGATTCTGTAATGACCGACCAACTACTTTTAATCATTAAAAGACCGATAATGATTGAGGAGAGAGCATCAAGAATTGTCCAGTTGAAGAATAATATTAATACTCCCACAACAACTATTGCGAGCGAATGAACAGCATCATACATCAAATGAAGATATGAACTTTTGGCGTTGAGGTCTTTTTTTGATTGAGAATGCAAAAGGTATGATGAATAAGCATTAGCGAAGAAACTTATTCCGGCAACAATTATCAATAATGTTCCATGCACTTCTTGAGGTTCTTGAATTCTTACAAATCCCTCAACGATTATATATACGCCAATCAACAATAGAGCGGAAGAATTGATGAACGATACTATTATCTCCGAGCGGATATATCCGAAACTGCTTTTGGAATTTGCTTTTTTCAAAGCCATTTTTGATGCGACTAAACTAAGTATTAGCGCAAGTAAATCACCTAAATTATGAAGTGCATCCGAAAGGAGTGCGAGACTGTTGCCGATTATTCCACCTGCAATTTCGCCTATAACGATTACAGCATTAAGCAGAATTGCGATTATAAGATTCTTACTCAGTTTTTCTATATGGTCATGATGATGTGTGTGCATTTAAATTAAAATTGTTATGAATCTGTTTTTTGAGAATAAACTTAAACATGATTCCAATATTTTACAAAAACTTTATTTTCATAATTGTAGATTCATCCACCCAATTTTTTCGCTTTCTTATGACTAAGCGGATAAAAATCAAGGTTTGAATTAAAAAGCGGTTATTCGTAGTGAGTCCACATTCTGATTACCTTAACAGTTTTTATCTCCTCAAAAACTTGATAGACTATTCTATGCTGTATATTTATTCTTCGAGAGTATGCCCCTGCTAAATCTCCAACAAGTTTTTCAAATGATGGGTAGGATTCAAATGGGTCATTTTCTATTATCTCCAATAGAGAAACAGATTTCTCTTTTAATCCGGCTGACTTTATTTTCTTTGCATCCTTTTGTGCCTGTTTTGTAAAAACGATTTTCCATTTTTCCATAAATTAGCGTTTTACCAATTTAATTCATTAGAACATTTTTCAACCGGTGTTTTTAAACCTTTTCTTATCGACTCTCCCATATTGGGGATTGATAACAAGTAAAGTGTTTCTTGAATTGAGCCCCAATCTTCAGCCGATATTAGCACGGCATTTTTCCTTTTCCCGGATATATGAATTGGCTCGTTTATCATTGAGACTTCATCGATTAGCTTGTATAAATTTGCTCTTGCTTCCGTCGCGGTGATCAATTTCATTTTGACATTTTGCTTTCTTTGTGATTTTGAATTCTAACGTACGTAATTATGTACGCATTGTCAAGATTAAATTTACAAAATTATCAAACTGATCCTATCTTGTCAGAGAAGTGGTTCTCGACAGCCCCGGGATTTTAGTTGATTTTCTATTTCTGAATAGGTTCGCCTTTAAATTTAATGGGATGACCTATCTAAATAATAGGATTGGCTTATTTTTTTAAGGGTCAATCTATAAAAATTATAGGTTAAAGATGTTTTTTTATAGGCTCCCCTTTATTTTTTTATCGATACCGTTATTTTTTTATAACATTTCCTATAAAATTTATGGGTGGTGATATTTTTTAATAGGTTGCCTTATAAAATTTAGAGGTTGGGGATACTTTTTCCAAAGAGGTCAAGAATCATTTCTCAATCGGAGTAATTTTAGATAATTTCAACTCCACAATGTTATATTTTTGTTTTCTGTATAAGTGTTCTGCTTACTATTTGTGTTTTGGTTTTACTGCTTCCTCTGTCGAGAAGTGGTTCTCGACAGCCATGGGAAAAACTGGGGGTATTCATTATCGGAAGATTACTCGTGTTCGAAATGTCTGGGTATAATTTTCTTCACCGGGTTGGCATTCCTGTATTAAGAATGTACCTAAAGCATGCTCTTTGATACTCTCATTATAAGCTTCAATTTCGGTATCGTAAATTCCAATGATTAATTGTTCCTTTATTACTAAAAACTTTCCCTTATATTCGGAGACAAACTTATCTTGGTTAGCGATATAATATTCGAATTCTTTTTTTAACATCTTCTTTTTTGTGTTTTTTGTTACCATAAATTTAACTCCATCCAAACAAACAAACAAACCTTTTCCCGACACCTAATTATCTGTTGTTTAATAATAGACGTATGCACTTACCTATTTATATACTATCGCAAAGTTTTTATCCATTTGATAATTACAGATTTTAAAATTTTTTCGCTATTAGTATAAGAAAATTTTCTTAAAATTTAACGTTGACTGCATCATATCACCCCTCACAAATCCTTCACACAATTCCTCCCCTTTTGGAGAAGCCGTGGTTTCGATTTGTTTGGTAAGACTACTTTTATTCGCTTCTTATATCCGCTGTCGAGAAATGGTTCTCGACAGGTGAAACAGTTTAACAGCCATACAGGCTATCCTTGTCGAACGGCTTGATGAAATTTACTTTATTCCCTCATCAATCTTTCTTGTAATAGTTTCTGCATATCTCTGCGACCATCTAAAACAGAATGAATAAAAACTACTTTCTCTACAATTTGATAAATAATACGATATGGTTTATAGTTCAGTTCCAGGAAATCATCTATACCAAGGAAACTCAATTCCGGAGGGACATGACCACGATCGGGATATTCTTGAAGAGATAAACATTTCTCATACAATTTTGAGTATAATTTTTCAGCTTTTTCTTCTGAATCATTGAAGAAGACATATTGATAGATTTCAAACAAATCTTCTTCAGCAGCAGAAACAATATTAACTTTGAACTTCATGTTGTCCCTGCTTAAATTCATTTATCCGATTTCGAACATTTTTAAACGATTTTTCAATTGTTTTATAATTCCCATTTTTGATTTCTCTTCCACTTAATGCAAGTATTTTTAACAGGGCAATACTTTCTTGTGTATTCTCATACACTTTAACATCTTGAAGAATAACTTTTGCTTCACCATTATGAGTAATAATTAATGTTTTCCGATTTTCCACAACATCCCGAACAACCTCGGAGGCATGAGTTTTTAGATAGCTGATTGGTTTTACATCTTCACTATATTTCATCTTATTCCCTTTCATTTTGCGACTACAATGTAGCCCTTTAAGTAGTCTAATGCAATATCACTAGCGGGTCAACACTGGAGCAAATTTACATCGATACTCCAAACACCAAAATCGAAAAACATTCCTGGCCATCCATACTTACCATTCTCATGTTAGGAGTCGTGATAGGTTTTCTAATCAGTCACTCAGTCAAACAAAAATAAATCAACAACAAGTAAAGAGGAAGTTGCCAACCGACATCTCAGAACAATAATGAGCCTTATGCATCCGCCGTCAAGGAGTGGTTCTCGACAGACGGGGAATCTCTAAAAAAACAAGCATTATCTCTTGGCTTCAATCTCATTCCTCAATTGGAATGAGTTCATTAGCATTGGCTTGTTAGTTGGTGTTTGTATCTTTTTTTTGAACATTTTTACTTATTAGCAACATAATCATTATGGAAAAAATGCTTCCTAAAAAACCAATTAAAAACCAGATGTAGGGATTTTTCTGTTTTTCTTTTGCGAAAAAATAACAAATAATACCAGATAAAAGACCTATAACTAGGTAAATAGAATATACGTTCATAATTACTCCATTTGTCTGAAAACAAGACTAGCTTTATCTATTGTAATTGACCAATTATTGACTGAGTTGATAAGAACTTTATAAAATGGTTGCTCATATAAATCGTTTTTTCTGGAAATACCGCCAAGCATTACTCCAGGGTCATTATATTGGAACGGGATCCTTTCTGTTGAAAGATTTTTAATTTCAGAGAAGTAAAGCAGATGACCGTCTGCATTAGTTACTACAAAATAATGTGTTCCTTCGAGCAAAGAAGTTTGAATGGTTTCGTTACGTCTTACTATTAATTCTTTTGAAAGGTCAAAGGATTCTTGACGTTGAGATATATAAATAAAAATAGTACCTTCAGAATTATTTATTATACTTCCCTCGAAAAATGATAAGGATGCTTCACGATTTGTCAGTTCGCTCATTTGAATACTAGCTTTTCTATTAACTTTTCCATCAGCGTTTAAATAGGCTATTACTGTTTCTTTTGTTATCCGTTTTAATGTATCACCAGTTAAAGGGTCAAAACCCTCACTAGAATAAAATTTATATTCCCCATTTGGATGAATTGAATAGTATTTAAGTGGAGTTCCAGTTGTGGTATCAAAAAATACATCTTGAGAAAAATAGTAAGTAGCAAAACAGATTGCTGCAAAACATATAAACACAGATGCACGATATAGTTTTTTATTTTTTTGTGGAAATGGAAGAAAAGACCTTAGAAATCCCCAAAATGGCAAAGTAAAAATTAAAGCCATTAATAAAGCAGTAATACCGTTCGAAATAACTATGTCTGTTCCAGTGATTGTTCTTATCTTAAGTTGAATCCAACCAAAAAGTTGAAAATAAAATAATAATTGGCCGGCACCAATTAATATGATTAGTACAAGGAGTGCTAAGAGGGCAATTAAAACTTTTCTAATTACCACACCATATGATGGATTTTGAAATGGTTTCATTTCTAATTGATTCATTTTATTTCAAACTCCTATACTATTGAAATGATTAATAGCCAACTAACTATTAAGTATTTTATCTGTAAATGAGCAAAAAAAGAGAAAGCTGATCGATGTAAAATCTAACGGCTCATTTGCAGATAAAATAGTGTTGTGCGAAACCACTCTGTGTAACCTATGGGTATTTAATTCGGTTTCTCTCTCTTCATCTGTGAACATTTGTATTACTGATTTTCATTTCTTTTCATGTTCTTACAGTTTTGATTAAAAAAAACTAATTCCTCAGCTAAATTTTCATTTTGTCGGAACTTAAAAGTCAACCACTTGACACACTCATGCTTTGCGATTTATATCGCGTTGTTTTTTTGAACTCATTTTATATCTAACCGATTATCATCATCTTAAGCAGCTCTGATGTTAATTCTCAGAAAGCGCATTGTTCCGGCTCTGCAATTTGGACATAGATCATAGTTAATAAGGATTTCTTTGTCGAGCAAGGTCTCTGCGATTTCTGCTTTTTTCAGTTCCTTATTCTTCACAACTCCTTCCGAAGGGACAAGTATTAGCTCACGGCACTTCGTTATGTTTTTCTGTTTGTTCCGGCTGCCCAACAAACCGTAATACCTTATCTTATAAAAGTTTTCCGGTAATATGTGTAACATAAATCGCCTTATAAATTCTACCGCCGGCAGCTCCATTTCTTTTCGTCTGTTATTGTCCCGATAATCTTTCCACTCAAAGACAACTTTATTATTCTCCATTCTCTTTATTCTGTTATTGGAGATGGCTACTTTATGAGTATATCTGCCGAGATATTCAACTACTTTCTCCGTCCCACCGAATGGTCGCTTACAATACGTTATCCATTTCTTTGCGTATAAACTATTGAGCATTCTCTGAAAAACTTCTTGTCCCTTCGGGGTAGGCTCATTTAACTCCGATATTTTCCCGGTAAACTTCAACTCTTTGTTCTTCTGCGCTTTCTTAAAATAGTATAAGAACTTCTTCTTGAATAAATCAGAGAGTACATTTACATGAATAAAGAAGTTTTTGTACTTTGCCTTTTTAGCTTTCACCCATTTGCACTTGTCTTTACTTAGTCCTCCTCCAGTTACTATGCAATGCAGATGAGGGTGATTCATGAGGTTTTGTCCCCATGTGTGAAGCACTGCAATTATCCCTATCTCTGCTCCGAGATGCTTCGAGTCTCTTCCTAATACCAATAGTGTTTCACTCGCTGATTTGAAAAGAATAGAATAAATCTCTTTTTTGTTTATCAGCGTTATGTTATTCAACTCTTCCGGTATTGTAAATACGATATGATAATAAGGTATCGGTAATAACTCGCTTTTCCTTTGGTCAATCCATTTTTCTTTTGTTGCATATTGGCATTTCGGACAGTGTCTATTACGGCACGAGTTATAAGCATTCCTTTGATACCCGCACTCATCACACTTTTCAAGATGACCTCCCATGGCTGAGGTTCTGCAGACGCTTATTAAGTTCATTACTTTTATGTAATGTAAAGGAAGACGATATTTTTCTCTAAATGCACTACCATATTTTCTGAATATATCTGCTATCTCTATCCTTTTTTCTTTTCCATTTTCGCCGTTAGTCTCCATTGTTCCGGCTCATTAAGCAGTCTAACGGATTTTCTATTTTACTCTTTAAGGAGTTTTGTATGTGGAGATAAACTTTCGTTGAGTTGATACTCGAATGACCCAGCAATGACTGAATTGTAAATATATCGCAGCCGTTTTCTAAGAGATGAGTTGCGAAGCTATGGCGCAAGGTGTGAACAGTTGCCGCTTTAGCGATACCAGCTTTTTTTTTGATTCGTTAAATGCTCTTTGTATCGTAGAGTCATTAATCGGTTTCCCATCCTTTCCCGCAAAGAGATATTCCTTGGGATGGTAGGTTTTGTAATATTCTCTCAATCTTTCAAGTAGTACTTTCGAGAGGAGGGTATAACGATCTTTTCTCCCTTTTCCTTGCTCTACACGGATTGTCATTCTGCTGCTGTCTATGTCTTTTATCTTTAGGCTTAACGCTTCACTTAGTCTTAATCCGGCTGAATAAATTGTCATTAATACAGTCTGTGATTTATAACTTTTTACATTCTCTATCACCCGTTTAACTTCTGCTAAAGATAAGACAACAGGTATTTTTCTCTCTATTTTTGGTCTTAAGATTTTCCCAACTACTTCACCTTTTCCGAGTACTTCCTTGTAAAAGAATTTTAATGAACTGTAGGCCTGTACCAATCCGCTTGTGCTTTTTTTGTTCTCATAAAACGAGTGCAGATATTTTTCTACTTCCGCTTCTCCCAACAAATCAGGTGACTTCCCGTAATACCTTACAAGTTTCTTCATCTGGAAGAGATAGACTTCCATTGTTCGCTTACTGAAGTTTTTCAACTCCATTTTCATTACCATTTTGTCTTTGAGTACGCCCATAACAACGATCCTTTCTTTTTTATTGTTATGGGAAACTTATCCTTTTAGAACTAAAAACGTAAATTCATTTTTAAGCTCCTTCAAAATGTCAAAGAACTACATGCTACCGCTACGCGGTTTCGTTCAACTATTACCTATCCTGCACTAAATTATTATTTTAGGAATGATATCCGACGTGCAGTTGCGGGATATCACTCCAATTGTTTTATATTTCTCTAAAATTCACAATATTTTAAAATAGGGTCTGCTTAATATCATTCCATCCCCTTTTCAGCTTTAAACACTCCTCACTCCACCCCCTCAAAGACTTTTGAAACAGTAATAAAGAAATATCATTGAAATCATTGGAGGTAACATTTATTATGTATGCTTCTGAGGAAATCCTATTGCACGCAATAGAATAAAAATTCGTGTGGAATAAAAAACTTAAGAAGGAACTCAATTAAACCCCTTCAATAAAAAGCTATAAAAAAATATAATTCTTTCGTTGTTAGTATAAGAAAATTTTCTTAAAATTCAATGTCGACTTCATCACATCAACTCAACTTTGTTTTGCACATTAAATGATTGCTCCCAACAAATTGCTTTCATTGTCTTGCACATAAAATAATTGCTGAGTTAAATGATTACACAAATAACCATATATCAAGAATACAAAGCATAAATTCCCGTTAAGCAAGAAATACTGTTTGACCCGGTTGAGCCGGGGAGTTTATTTCTTGTAGGGAATTAATGCGGTATAGTAAAATCAACTGCCTAATACAAACAAACCTTTAAAGTGCCTGTTTCTCTTCGTTTTTTTCTGGAGTTTACCCGTACATTTTCGGGCTAAGAAAAGTAAAGCAAAGCCCAGATTCATTTCCGGATAATGAAAAAGTGGGGATTCATTTAAATAATCGCTTACATCGGCTGTCGAGAAGTGGTTCTCGACAGCCGTGGAATTACAACTCTGATTCTCATAATTACAAAAGCCATTTAACGGCGTGTTATCTAAATAAACTTTTCTTTATAAAAGCTCTCATAACTACCGAATTTCTTTTCGATTAGTTTATGCAATACTTCGACCGGAAAGGGATTTTTATGGGTTACAAAGTAATCTATTGCTCCCAATGCCGCCTTGTATGCACCGCATGATTTACGAAGTGATAATTTTACAACTTCTCCTTTACATTCGGGGAGAGTTAAACTTTCATCAGCAATTATGATGCTTTCAACTGTTACCCGATCAAAAACCTTTTGGGCAATAGCTTCTTTTAATCCTTCCTCCGAAGCTAAAACAACAACTGAAGGATTTTCTGCTCCGGTATAAAGAATTTCTTCCGGAGAAATAATTACCTCGGATAAAGAAAATCCTGAACCCTGTGTAACCGGATTATCATTCTTTTGTGAAGAAAACAAACCGCATCTTACTGCCGACTCACAAAGCATTGCTGCCGCTGATTGAACTTTCTCCCCCGCACTTCCCGAAATAAAAAAGCTGATTGGTTTAGTAAGATTATTTTTAGCTTCTATTTCAATTCCGCTATCTTTTGGTTTAACTGATTTTTGCTCGGAATGATACTTCCCAACATAATTTTTACCGAACTCAATTCTTGAATCATCCGATTTGATAATGCCAAGTGTGTGTCCATGTACTTCTGCAATATTTATTAGTTCACTCCCTTTAAGTTCATTTTTTGTAGTAGCGTGTTCTGTGCAAAGTTCGAGTACTTCTACAATTGAGAAGCCATCGTGACTAATAGCTGCTGCAAATACATCAGTTAAATCTTTATCCGAGGCTATTTTTCGAGCTACAAATTCAGCTTTAGCCGATATTGCCACACTGCAAATATCGAGCGGCGGAACTATATTTCCTTGAGGAGTAGTTTGTGTAATAAAATCGATTGGCGAAAAAGAAGATTGCTGTCCGCCTGTCATGCCAAATAGAAAATTATCTGCAATTAATACTGTAACATCAGTATTTAATAATGCAGTGTTAACAATATGAAGTAATCCTATCATTGAACCGCCGTCACCAATCATAACAATTGTTTTCAACTTTTTCTTTCCGATAGTTTTATCGGCAACAGCAATACCTGTTGCAAAAGCAGTTGATCTTCCATGTGTGGTGTGAACTGTATGAACTTTATCGAATAATGCATCAATAAGTCCGATACAACCGATATCAGTCACAAGAACAACATCGGAAGGAGGATAATTTAATTTTTCAAGAGCTTCGTTAAGTTTCTTTGTAACTATTGTGTGTCCGCATCCTTTACAATAAGGTATTACGGCACCTTGAGTCATATATGTGCATTCGAGTCCGTTATTCTTAAGCATGATAAACCTCCCCTTTGATAGCTTCCATTATTTCAGAAGGAGTTATCATAGTTCCGATTTTATTTATTCCGATTACTTCTTGATCTTTAAATAGATGCTGAATTACACTTCTATATTGTCCATTCATATTTTCTTCTGGAATTATAATTTTTGATTTTCCTGATGCAGCACTCTGAATTGTTTTTTCAGGAACCGGAAATAAACTATATATTATCAAATGAGAAATTTTCACTCCTTCCGAACGTGCATCATTAACTGCTTGCCGCGCGGTTCTTGCGGAAATACCGAAACTAATAATCAAGGTATCAGAATCAGCCTCGAAATCTTCTTCAACAATTATCATTTCATCTTTATGAAGTTGAATTTTTTCTTCAATGTGGCGAAGTACGGCGAGAGTTTCGGAATCATTTTTCTTTAATTCCCCCGACATATTATGAGCAGAACCGGTTGCAGTAACTATTATATCACCACCAACTTCAGCAAATTTTGAAATTTCTTCAGGTTTATTGAAACCATACATTTTCCAATTTTTGAAGTCCGAATCATTTTCGTTAATATATTTTCTATCTTCAGATTTTAGCTGATCAAGTCCTTCAAAATTTACACTTTCGGTAGTCATACCGATTTCTTTATCGCTTAAAAGAATTACAGGCGTACGATATTTTTCTGCCCAGGAAAAAGCTTTAACGGTTAACTCAAAACATTCCCTTGGAGTTGTCGGATAAAGAATCGGGAAAGTATATCCGCCGCTTGTAGAATAAGCAGTTAATAAAATATCTCCTTGTGCCCCTTGAGTAGCGCCACCAGTACATGGACCTAATCTTTGGACTATCGAAATAACCAGCGGTGTTTCGGTGATTAGCGCATATTGGAATGTTTCAATCATTAATGCCCAACCGGGACCGGATGTTGCGGTCATTGATTTCACTCCACGCATCGAAGCACCAACGCAATAAGCAAGTGCGGAAATTTCATCGGGTGAACTTATTGCTACTCCATCAACACCGGGCAATAAATCTATCATTCCCTTATAAATTCCCGAAGCAGGAGTTATCGGATATCCGGCAAAAAACTTACAGCCGGCTTGAATGGCACCTTCCGCAATCATTTGATTACCGTTGCGGAGTTTAATTTTTTTTTCTGTAATAAAAAATCCCCTAAGTTTATATGCAAAATTACTTATTTTAAAATCGAGATGTAACTTTCTTTTCCTTTTTTCTTGAATCATTTTTCGAAATATTTACAGTCAACAATTTTTGATTTTTACCAAGGCATATTTATTTAATGAACAAAATCTCTTTTTTACTCTTAACATTTTTTGTTGTGGCGATTATTACCGACGTTTTTCCGCAGGAAGAATCGTCATCTTCAGTACAAATGACTTACTATCCGCATGGCGCAGTAAAGACTAAAGGAACATATATAAATGGGAAACTTGAAGGGCTTTACACCGAGTATTATCCGAATGGACGAGTATGGAAAGAGTGGAATTTTGTTGATGGAAAAGAAGAAGGAATTTCGAAGTGGTTTTTTCAAGACGGACTTTTAAGCGTAGAATGGAATTACAGAAACGGTTTGCGCGAAGGAATTTCGAAATGGTATTATGAAACCGGTGAGCTTTGGTCCGAGCAATATTTCATTTATAACAAACTTGAGGGAATTACAAAAACTTTTTATAAAACCGGCGAATTACAAGGCGATTGGAACTATATCGACGGTATGCTGCAAGGTATTTCCAAAACTTACTATACATCCGGCAAAGTTGAAGTTGAAAGAAATTTTGTTGTTGGAATTCAACAAGGGAAAACAAAAGTATTTCATGATGTTAATGGCGTTATAGCCTTGGAAGCAACTTTTGTAAATGATAAAATCGAAGGGGAGGTTTTCGTTTGCGATGCAGGGGGACTCGTTCGCGTTAAAGACACTTATAAAAACGGAGAACTTGTTGACCGAATCCGTTATGACTATCTCGGCAAACTTGAAGCACTTGAGAAGTTTGAAAAATTCTATTACGACAACGGCTCCATGAAAGAAGAATATTTTAAGAGGAACGGTATAAAACAAGGTTTCCTAAAAACTTATTATGAAAGCGGTTTTCTTAAAGAAGAATGGAATTACGTAAACGATACACTTCAAGGAAAATCTTTTTTCTACTATGAAAACGGAATAATGAAATCTGAAATCGATTATGTAAACGGAGTTCAAAAAGGTTTAACTAAAAATTATTTTGAGACAGGCGAACTTGAATCGGAATCGATGTATGCAAATAACGAACTAAATGGAATAACCCTTGTTTATTACAAAAACGGTAACCTCGCCATTTCAAAAAACTATGAGAGCGGAAAACTTGAAGGAGCTTACTTAAAATACTATCCGAATGGTGTTATGGAATATGAAGAAAATTACAGCGGTGGAGTTGTTTCCGGTATAAAGAAGTGGTTCTATGACAATGGGGCACTTTCAAAAAACGAAATTTATTTCTGGGGTAAACTTGAAGGGTGGGCAAAAGAATTTTTTGTAAATGGTGATCTTAAGAAAGAAACATTCTATCGTGATGGGGTTTTAATAAACTCTAAAGAGTATAATGAATTAGGAAATCTGATTTCAACAATTGGTTATTAATGAGGTTTTATATGGTTAAATTATTCTTGGTAACGATTTTATTTGTAACGAATCTTTTCCCTCAAGAGGGTGAAGTAAAAAAGTTTCATCCTAATGGAATTGTGAGTGAAATCAGTAATTATAAAAATGGGAAACTTGACGGCTTAACTTATAAATACTCGACGAAAGGTGTTTTATCGGAAAAATCTTTCTACAAAAATGGAATTCAAGATGATAAATTTTTAAGATTTACTGAAGATGGAATTCTTGCTGAAATTTATACTTTCGTTAACGGAATGTTTAACGGTGAGTATAGAAGTTATTATGAAGATGGAACAATAAGAGAAAAAGGTTTATATAAGAATGGAAGTCTTGATTCCCTCCTCAAAACATATTATCAATCGGGTGAATTGAAATCTCTTTATTTTTTTGTTGAAGGAAGAAAAGAAAAAGAAGCAGTTGAATATTTCACAAACGGGAAAATTTCAGTAACAGCAGAATATAAAAATGATCTTCAAAACGGTAAAACTACCTGGTTTTATGAGGATGGTTCTCTAAAAGGTGAATTCTTTTATAATACCGGACATCTAACCGATACCGCAAAAGAATATTATCAATCAGGTAAATTAAAATCACTTAAATTTTATGAATTCGGTAAACCTGAAGGAACTCACTTAAATTTCTACGAAGACGGAAAGTTGAAATCAGAAGTAAATTATAAACAGAGCCGTAAAGAGGGAATCTCAAAATCATTTTACGAAAATGGTGCGCTTTGGACTGAACAGAATTACAAAAGCAATAAACTTGACGGAGAGACTAAGATATATAAAGAATCAAGTAAACTTTGGTACATCGATATTTATGAAAATGGAGAATTAATATCCTCAAAAGAGTTTGATGAATCTGGTAAATTAATAACGGAAACTAAAAAGTAAAAATTTAACTCACCTTACGCAGATGTCATGCTTGCCCGCCTCAGGCGGGTCAGCATCTAAATATTATGGGAATACAGATTCTGAAACAAGTTTAGAATGACAAGTAGTCTTTTTTTCATATCTTCTGCGTAAGGTCAGGTAATAATTTAAATATTTCGTTTTCTTGAAAATCGCTTCTTCAATCTTTAGCTTTACAAATAATTTATGAATTAATTATCGGACTATAACATTGAGCAAAAATAAAAATTTTAGAGTCGGTCTTTTGCAGTTAGCATTTAAGAATGATTATGATTTCAACACAAAAAAAACCGTTGAATGGGTTGCTAAAGCTGCTAAACAAGGGGCGGAAGTAATTTGTCTCCCTGAACTTTACCGCACTCCATACTTTTGTCAAAAAGAAGATGTTAATCTTTTTGAATTGGCGGAGACAATTCCCGGACCTTCATCTTTAGCATTTCAACAAGCAGCAAAAGAAAATAATGTTGCAATAATAGTTCCAATTTTCGAGAAGCGCGCCCCCGGTGTTTATCATAACAGCGCATTAATTATTGATGTTGACGGAAATCAAATTGGTTTATACAGAAAAATGCACATCCCTGATGATCCCGCTTTTTATGAAAAATTTTATTTCGCTCCGGGTGATTTAGGCTTTCAAGCATTCAATACAAAGTTTGGTAAAATAGGAACGCTTATTTGCTGGGATCAATGGTATCCTGAAGGGGCAAGATTAACAGCATTACAAGGGGCAACAGTCTTATTTTATCCGACTGCAATCGGCTGGCATCCTTATGAGAAAGAGCAATACGGAAAAGCTCAACGTGATTCATGGATAACAATTCAGAGAAGTCATGCAATTGCTAACGGTGTTTATGTTGCTTCAGTTAATCGAGTTGGATTTGAAAAAACTGTTGAGACTCAAGCAGGACTTGAGTTTTGGGGCTCTTCATTTATTTGCGATCCGCAAGGAGTTGTAATTGCTGAAGCTTCAACAGATAAGGAAGAGATATTAATCACCGAAGTTAATCTTGAGCATCTTGAAGATATAAGAAGAAATTGGCCTTTCTTACGCGACAGAAGAATTGATGCTTATAACGGCATCGATAAGAGATTTATTGATTAATCATTCATAAAAGTAATAATGCAAAAGAAAAAAATTACCTCTCAATTCCGAATGCCTGCCGAGTTTGAAAAACATGACGCAACAATATTAGCATGGCCGCACAATCCGAATGATTGGCCCGGGAAATTTAGTCCGATTAATTGGGTATATACAGAGATTGTAAAAAACATAGCTCCGTATGAAAGAGTAAGGTTAATCGTAAAATCTGCTGATCATGAAAAGCGCATAAAATCTATGTTAAACAAGGCTCATGTTGATATTTCTCAGATTGATTTCCTTCAATTTGATACCGACAGAAGCTGGATGCGCGACTCCTCCCCTTCTTTTGTAAAAGATGAAAAAGGGAATGTTAAGGGAGTCCATTTTTTATTTAACGGATGGGCTAAATATGATAATTGGAAAAAGGATGTTTTTCTCCCCGAGTTTCTTACACAATCCATCAATAAAAAATTAATTGAAGCCAAATACAAAAATCGTCATGTGGTACTTGAAGGAGGAAGCATTGATGTAAACGGTAAAGGAACATTGGTAACAACCGAAGAATGTTTATTGGATGATAAAATCCAGGTTCGTAATCCCGGATTTACAAAAAATGATTACACTGAAGTTTTCAAAAAATATCTCGGGATCTCAAATGTTATATGGTTGAATAAAGGAATCGCCGGAGATGATACTCACGGACATGTGGATGACCTTTGTCGATTTGTAAACCCAACTACTTTGCTTATAGTAAAAGAAGATAATCCAAAGGACGAAAATTATTATAATCTAAACGAGAATATTGAAATCTTACAAGATATAAAACTTGAAAATGGTAGTAAACCGGAGATTATCACATTACCAATGCCATCACCCGTATGGTTTGACAAAATGAGATTACCAGCAAGTTATGCGAATTTTTATATAACAAACGGCTCGGTTTTAGTCCCTACTTTTAACGATAAAAACGACCGAATTGCATTAGGAATTATCTCTGATTGTTTCCCGAAAAGAGAAGTAATCGGAATACATGCGATTGATTTAGTCTGGGGACTTGGCACTTTGCATTGTCTCGCACATGAAGAGCCGGCTTAAGGGCGTTTCTTGGAGGTCAAGAATCAATTCTTAACCGGAGTTTATTATTCCCCCAATTTTGCTGTCGAGTAGTGGTTCTCGACAACCTTGGGATTGTACTTCATATACAAGTTTCGGCAAAACATGCTGTTTTGAGTGTATGTTATACTTTAGAATTTTGTTAGATATAACATATAATGAGCTCTATCGCTTATATAATGAGCTCAATACCTTATATAACGGAGGTTATATCTTATATAACGTGTTCTACATCTTATATAATGGACGTTATAGCTTATATAACGTGCTCGATAGCTTATATAAGGGGTGTTATATGTTATATAACGGGCTGACAATTAAGCATTTTGGAGTCTATTTATTGCATTTTACCGTGAAAGGCTAGTTCTTGGACGTCAAGAACCAATTCTTGATCGGAGTTTATTATTCCCCCAATCTTGCTGTCTGTTATTCCGTGTCGAATAACATCAAGCATTCCACGCAAGTCCAATTCCTAAAAGAGCCGCTGTATAAATTTATTTTCAACTACATCTTGTCATTGGATTTTAGCATTTCCCATTCTTTTTGCTGAGAAGTTTGAATCAATTCCAGAATTGCTTTTTAGCTACAGCAATCTTACTGCTGAAATCATTTGCATTGCCTTAGAACCAACCGTAATTTGTTAACTGCTCAATGATTGCCGATTCTAATGTTTGGACTGTGTGGATACTTGTCGAAATGTTATCCGCTAATTGCATTCATTATTTTTATCTTTAATTCTTCTGAATAATCTTCCTCATTTACAATTGAACAAATAATTTCTCTTAATAAATCTTTATCTATTCTACCAGCGGCAGTATGCAAGCTTATAGTTTCCATTCTAAAAATGAAACGTTCAGTGGCTCTTAAATAGCCGTTATTAATTAGAAATTTTAGTCCAAGAGAAATAGCTATCCTTTTGTTTCCATCTTGAAAACAGTGACTTTTATTTGCCACAAAAAACAGATGAGTTAATTTATCTTCAAAAGTTGGGTAGTATAAATCATCTTTAATAAATTCAAGTGCCGATTCAAGAGCTGATGTATCAATTACTCCTTTCAAACCGCCGCCGCTTATTTCAACTGTTTTATGATGAATTTCAATTACTTCTTCTATTATTTCAATGTACTTAATGCTCATTCTTCGCTCTCTTTGAGACGTTTAAATACATCTTTAGCTTTCTCCAACTCTTTATCGAAATCAATACTCCTTTCGCCAAGAAATCTCTCAAAATCATCAGGGTTAACTGCTTGTAAATAGTGTTCAAGTTTCTGATGAAATGCATCTCTAAAATGCAAATCTCTTGACGCCATTTTGATTCTTGCTTTATCAATATGAGGTAACTGCAATGGATGTTCTGCAAAGTGTTTGAATATTTTATCAACTTCGAATGGAGATAATTTTCTTTCTAATTCATCTCTTTTTTGATTTAATTCATAAGCCAAACCGGTTTCAAATGAAGCAATTAAATCGAGAACCTCTGCATACATAGTGTCTCTAACATTTTCATTGCCTTTTAATCTCAATACTTCACGATATTCTTTTGCCTTTTCGCTGAATATATATTCATAAATTTTATCTGTGTAAAGAGCATACTTATAGTTACCCATTTCAACGCAATTATTAAGTGCGTCCGTAAATTCTTTACGGTATTTTGGTTCATTTATCGCTGAAAAAAGATAATCGGAATCTCTCCGATTGATATATTTTGTGCCGCTGCCGGTTTTCTGGTTGATCGTATCAATAACGATATCCAAAATTTTGCTCCTCAAATGGCGAGCTTTGTCGCTTTCGGCAAGAAGCATACCTAAATTAAGAAAGGCTCTGAAATTAAATAAACCAAGTATTGTTGTTTTGGTCGCCTTATCAATGAGGTGACCAAACTGTAACTTGAAGTCTTTCAATAACTTACCTCGTATTAAAATATAACCGTTATGCTTTAATTCATCTGAATATGTTTCCAAATATCTTTCTATCGTTCTCTCATCAATTTCAAAAAAATCGGCAACCATTTGCTTGGTGAATTTAAACTCTTCTTGAAATAATAATCCTTCTATTCCCAGATAATTTCGTATTCTTTCTAAAGCAAAACGATTGTTGAGTATATTCTGCCTTTCGATATTTGAATTTGTTAAATCTTTCATATATTCTCTCTGTTTAACTCTTATAATTTGCTACCGACATAAATGTCGGGAGCAGAAGGTATCTCTTTTATTTTCAAGGGGTTAGGTTGTCTTAAAATATTTTTCTCCATTAACAAACTTAATTTTTCCAGTTACTACTGCGCTAATTAACGCTGTTCCATATTCTTGAAGCAAACTTATCTCTTTTTCTGTTTTGGTAATTGTGCCGTCTATTCGTTTTGTTTCGGTTGCGATATGCTGATTTACATTGCTCTTACCAATTTTAAAGGTACATAAAAACACCTGCCAATTGAAGCAACAGTTATATTTAGAATCACATCATTTTCAAAAATACTACCGTTACTCATTTCTTCATCTATTCTTTTTGATATGAATGCTACATCATCTAAATTCACCCAACCGCTGTCGAGAAGTGGTTCTCGACAGCCTGGAAATTTTTATATAACAAACGGCTCGGTGTTAGTCCCTACTTTTAACGATAAAAATGATCGAATTGCATTAGGAATTATCTCTGATTGTTTCCCGAAAAGAGAAGTAATCGGAATGCATGCAACCGATTTAGTCTGGGGACTCGGCACTTTGCATTGTCTCGCACACGAAGAGCCGGTTTAAGGGCGTTTCTTGGAGGTCAAGAACCAATTCTAAACCGGAGTTTATTATTCCCCCAATCTTGCTGTCATCCCGCCCGCTTCGGGCGGGTCGGGATCTACAACGCTACTAAAAGATGCTGAAATAATTCGCCGCCGCGAACAGCATGACAATCCTCTGGCTGTCGAGAAGTGGTTCTCGACAGCCATTGAAGAAATGATACTCGACAACCATGTTTTTTTAGCCATTTTTTGGTCGTCAAGAGCAGCTTGTTAGGTTTTAATTTATTCTTACACCTCTATAGATATAGTTCCCTAATCCAAAAACTTCATCACCGATTGGAAAAACGTTTCTAAAATCTATTGTTGAATCAAAGTTATTAAACAATTTCCATCTTTTCCCATTCCAATGCATCATTAAACCAAAATAGCCTACCATAAAAATATCTTTTTGATTGTTACCTTTTACTTCATTTATTCCAGTTGTTTCATTAGGCAGCTCTATTTCACTCCATTCATACATTTGTCCAGTGTATCTTCCGGAACCCGCTATTAAATAAAATGTGCTGTCATAACCCCAGATTGCATACATCATCCCAGATGGCGGATTATCGTTTATATTATTATCAAAAATCTTCAACCAGCTTTGACCATTAAAATGTAACAAAACTCCTTTCCCAGATCGACTATCATAACCAGTAGCATAAATATTATTTGAATTTGTTCCCCATATCTTGAATAAACTTAAATCAGTTTGCGAATCCATTTTTAACCATTGGTTTCCATTGTATTTAAGAATAGTTCCATTATATCCAACTGCAAAAATATTTGTTGGTGAACTTCCCCAAATATCAGTAAGACCAGAATATTGTTCTAACTTTAATGATTTCCATTCATTCCCATTCCAGTTCATAACTAAAGCTGAGTTTTCATAATAACCGACTGTCCAGATTGAATTTTTATCAAAGCCGTAAATTCCATTTAATATTCCTTCCAAAATATTTAATTGCTTATACTCTTGACCATTCCAATGCATTATATTTGTCCCATATTGGTGGTGTGAGTCTGGATAAATATGCCCGACAAAATATATGTTATCACTAGAACTTCCCCAAGCATCGTTATATAATCCAACACTCGAGTTACGTTCCCATATAAAATTTTGTGATGTTGAATCAGGTAATTGAGTATTATCTCCGGGTTCATTTGGCGATTCTTTACAGCCTATCAATAACAGAATTATTATTCCAAGATAAACTGCAATATTTTTTTTATTTTTCATCAAGCTACCTCTTTTACTATTAAAACCTAACTTATACATGAGCTGATTGAGAGCAACTACGCAAAATGATGAATCTGGGAGCGTAAGCAATAACTCCCGATATGTAACTCCGTTTCCGGTGGAAGCACTGAAGAAGTAAACCAAAATAACCCCTTCAAAAAAAAGTGGTAAATAAAATTATAGAAAAGATACTGTAATATTGTTGATGCAATTATAACAAAATTCTTGAAAGTGTCAAATGTTGGCTATCACACGAGCAAAATATTTCAATACCCATCTTCTCCTATGCCTTGTACCCATATAAATTATCGGTTTTTCGCCCTTGTTTTGCACCTAAAAAAATTGCTCTCACAAAAGATTACATTATTATTAATCATTCAAGTATGCAAAGCATTAATTCCCGTTAAGCAAGAAATACTGTTTGAACGAAGTGAGTTTATTTCTTGCAGGGAATTAATGCGGTTCAGAATAATCCCACCTCGCGCAAAGCAATTTTTTTCAGTGCATGTTTCTTTTGTTACTTTTCTTTCGCAAAGAAAAGTAAAGAGGCTTTAAATAATGGCAAAACAATACCTCTATCTCAAAAAAACTGTCGAGAAGTGGTTCTCGACAGCCTTGGAAAGATTAATTAATTAAAGTCCCTATTCCAATGCCGAAAGTTAAAAGTTCATTTGTTCTGCTATTTCTACCTTCAAATTTACCAGTCTTGGTATATTGAGATTTTAATATTACTATCCAATCTGTTGTCGGAAATAATTTTAAATTCAAGATAAAGGAAGGAAATGAAATCTCTTTGCGTTGCCATCCACTGTCATAACTATAATTTACATATTCTGTTGTATTTGTTCCTCCCGAGTGAACAATCAGTTGCCCCTCTGTGGATGTGAGCATCCTAGTTGAAGAAAAGCCAATTCTCGTTCCTAAAAAAACAACTGCCGATTCAGTAATAGGAAAATTATATCCAATTCCAAAATAAAATCCTACGCGATGCATAGTTCTATCTGACGTTATTTCTTCTTTAAGGCGTTCATCAAAAGAATCAACTGATGATTGTAATGTATTCCATCGAAACAATGTAAACGAGTACTCTAAGTCAGCAAATAGTTCTAAATTCTTGTTTAAATAATATCCAATTTCAGGTTGAATAATTAGAGTATGGTAATTATCAAAGGAAGTCGCATTCCCATTAGGTCCATAATTATTAGTGAAACTATACTGTAGGTTTCCACTTAATTCTAAAGAATTTTTTAAATTTATTTGAGAAAAGGAAAAACTGAGGGGAAGAAATAAAAATATGATTATATATTTCATAAATATGCCTTACATAAAACTGAGCTGATTGAGAGCAACTATGCAAATTGATGAATCTGGGAGAGCAGTTACTCTAACCCGATATGTAAATCCGTTTCCGGTGGAAACACTGAAGAAGTAACCCAAGCAAACCCCTTCAAGAAAAAAAGTGACAAAAAAACACTATAGAAAATAGACTTTAATATTTTTGATGCAATTATAACAAAATTCCCGAAACTGTCAAATGTTGGCTATCACACGAGCAAAATATTTCAATACCCATCTTCTCCTTTGCCTTGCACCCAAATAAATTGTCGGTTTTTCCCCCTTGTTTTGCACCTAAAAAAATTGCTCTCACAAAAGATTACATTATTATTAATCATTCAAGTATGCAAAGCATTAATTCCCGTTAAGCAAGAAATACTGTTTGAACGAAGTGAGTTTATTTCTTGCAGGGAATTAATGTGGTTCAGAATAATCCCACCTCGCGCAAAGCAATTTTTTTCAGTGCCTGCTTCTTTTGGTTCTTTTCTTACGCTAAGAAAAGAACAAGACTTTTCTATAGTTTATCCCGAACTCTTTCGGGGCAAAGAAAAGTAAAGAGACTTAAAATAATGGCAAAACAATACCTCTATCTCAAAAAAACTGTCGAGAAATGGTTCTCGACAGCCTTGAAATAATTATCCTTTTTATGCCCAAAATTAGATTGAAATATTTCATGCAAAAATCGTATTAAATTCTTCATCTTTAATCTCCAATAGCTATAATAAACAACATCTTACCTACACTACTTTTTATTAAATCGAAAGTTTTCATATCCCCCAATTCAAACGCTTTATTCCAATCTTTATATACTCAATTTGAATCATTCGGTAGATGATACCTGTTTTGGTTTTACCCAAGGTGCTGACGAGAAGGGGTTCTCGACAGCTTTGGATTTTATTCTTCAAGATATTCCCAAATTTCAAATTGAATTTTACTAGTTCCGTTGAGTATTGATTCGTAGAACATAATTCCATCAGTTTTGTCTTTAAGTATTTTATAAATTCTGTTTCTTATGGTTGGGGGAGTATTAACCCCAAAATATATTGCGGAGAGTGATTCAATCGGGTAATGCCTTATTCTTTCTTCGGGTTCTTTCACCTTGTCGAAATTTATCTCAATTGCTCGCCATTCATTTTCATATTTCCATTGATTTGTTTTAGTAGAAAATACCAACTTTAATTCATGTGCATATTTGTGAGTCCAACTTTTAGATAATGCAATTAAGTCACAATCATTATTGTTTTCAAAAACTGTAGCGAAGTTGAAGAAATTGATAAATGGTTGCTCACTCTCGTAGTTGACCTTTCTGACATTATCCCATGATATATACGAATTTGTTTCCCATTCGGACATACTTTCTTTATATTTTTCTGAATCATGTTTTCTACTTCCTAGATATTCATAAGGGAACATATTTTCTTTTTCAAGTGTAAACTCTAAACATACTCCAGCATGTTTGCTTGAATAATGTGACCACATTAAAAAATCATCATTTGTCTCAGAGAAACAAGCTACATAACTATTTTTTAAAAATTTTTCCGTTAAACGTTGAATTTCCTCTTCGAATTTTATTGTATCAAAAAAAATGTCAGTTTTTGTGATTTCCACTGAATCCGCAATGATTTTCACAATATCTGAAGTCCAAATAGGTTCAGCATTTTGAGTTTTCGTTTGCACCCTTTTAATAATTTCATCTCTTAATATTTCTATTGCATTTCTGTCTTTGATAAACTTTAACAGCTTGGCAATATTTTTTCTTTCAGTATCAGTTTCTCCCAAACTAAACTGAGTCATAGAAATAAATCGAATTAAATGTTCAATAGCCTTTAGGTCGTCAGTGCTAAATTCAATTCGAGCACTTAAATCCAGTGGGTCATTTAGCTCAATATATGAAGCAAAATATAATTCTTGGTAATGAAGTTCCTTGAATAGATGCTCAGAAAGAGGACGATATTTATATAATTTATTCAAGTTTATTTCTTGTTTTTAAATTTACCCCTAACATCAGGATACACACATTCCGTATATCTTGCGTGAATCAAAGTTAATTAGCAGGTAACAGAAAAAAAATCATGTTACCTTTCCAAACTTAGTTAATATTTATAGTTTGACAAAAACTATCTACTTTGGTTTTACCCAAAACTGTCGAGAAGTGGTTCTCAACAGCCTTGGAATCACATTTTACCACAAGGAGCACAAAGACTCTCACAAAGGTCACAAAGAATATTGATAGTAATTTACTCTGTGTGCATAGCTATTTAGTTTATAAAAACGCTCTGCACTTTTAAAATACCTTTCTCTGTCTTGCACCTTAAATAATTGCTTTGCAAAAAGCACAATCAATCAAACTCTTATCAAGAATACCACGCAAAGATTTCCGTTAAGCGGAAAAATCTGTTTGATCCCGACGCGTCGGGAGAGTTATTTTTCTGTAGGAAATCTTTGCGGTTCAGAAAAATCGGCTCTCTCAAATATGCAATTATTTAATGTGCCTGTTTCTTTTGTTACTTTTCTTTCGCAAAGAAAAGTAAGGAGACTTAAAATAATGGCAAAACAATACCTCTATCCCAAACTGTCGAGAAATGGTTCTCGACAGCCTTGAAGAAGATACTGAAATAATTCGCCGCGGCGAACAGCATGACAATTCTCTGGGTTCAAGAAATGGTTCTCAACCGCCGTGCACTGTCTCGCACACGAAGAGCCGGTTTAAAAATTTATTCATATTATAGATTGACTTCCTCAAAATAAGATATTAAGTTAAGTCATATTTATTAACGGGGTTTTTATGAAACATCTAAATCATCTCAGTTTAGTTGTTGTAATCTTCCTATTCTTCTCCAATCCGAATTTCTCTCAACAAACTTCTTTTGATATTAATGCATACAAAACTTTTCTCCAGAATCATCAGAATGCAACATCAATCGATCTTCTTCAAGAATATCCTGCTGGATTGTTTGTCAGAAATCTAAATCAATCATTAGATAATGTTCTCTATCTTGATACAATTTATCAGAAGTATAATTTTACCGAGTATGAAAAACAACTACTTCAACAAAACGGTTTTGTTGTAACCGAAAGATTATCAATGCCCTCTTACGGAGGAGCGTTAGCAAACATATTTCACCAGGATCTTCCGGTTTATGTTTCAACCGATGCAATACTCCACGCCATTCACATGTCTTATGATGCATTATTGATGGATATTGAAGGGGAAATATTAATTCCAAAACTAACAGAATTACTGAATCAATTTTCGCTACATCAGCCCATTCTTCATAATCGTTATTCAAATGTGCCCGGTATGCAAATTTGTCTTGAGGATTATGATGTTTACATCACCTTAGCAAAAAAACTTTTAGGGATGAATGTAACTCCATACTATACGATTAATAATTCACGTATTAATGTATTAATGGAAGATATTGAAGGTGAAACATTACTGTTTAATTATACAATTTTTGGAGAACCCGAGCATACAGTTGATTTTTCTCAATTCAAGCCACGCGGACATTATGCTGATCCCGAGAACTTAATGCGTTATCCGTTGCTGGAAAAATATTTCAAAGCCATGATTTGGTTGGGGCGCACAGAAGTTTATCTTGCTTCACCGGATTATAATAATCTTAATCATAGTACCGCTGTGCAAAGATCAGTGATTCTCGCTTCTCTAATTACAGAAGCAGCAAAAGAATCAAATGCTAAATCTATTTACAACGAGATGAACAGCATCATCGAATTTTTAGTTGGCGATCAGGATAACGTAAATCTTTCAAACATGGAAGATTTATTTTTGTTAACAAATATTACCTCATCTTCACAGTTACTTGATTCATTAAAACTATTTGAATTTCAGGATTCACTATTACTCCGACCATTCGCTTATCAGTTGATAAATTCTCAACTATTAATGAGTGATCCGTTTACAACAGACAGCATAATTCCCGCATCTGCATTTATGCTTATGGGGCAACGATTTATTATTGATTCATATATAACAGCGCAAGTAGTTTATGATAGAATCGTTTATAACGGTCAAAAGGTTAGACGAATGCTTCCCTCTACTCTTGATGTATTATTCGGACTTGGAAATGATGCTTCAGCACAATTGCTTAAACCTGAACTTGATCAGTGGAACTATTCGACAAATCTTATGGGGCTTCGTTATCTAATCGATGGTTATGATGATACCTTTTGGGATGAGAATTTATTTCATAAATGGTTAAACGGCTTGAGGGAATTAAATCCCCCACCCCAATCGGAAAGAGAAAATCTTCCTTTGTTTATGCAGTCCGCAGCATATTGGCAGCAAAAAATGAATACACAATTAACAGGTTGGACTCAACTGAGGCATGATAATATTCTCTATGCAAAGCAATCATATACTTCAGGCTATGTATGTTCATATCCTTATAGTTATGTAGAACCTTTCCCTGCATTTTATCAAAGTTTTTCTGATTATGCTTCACAGTTAAAACAAATAATTCTGCCGTTAAATTTCACAAGTAGTTACATAAAAGATCAAATAATTAATTATGCCGAAAATTTGAAAGGTGTGTGTGATACACTTGCAATTATTGCAGAAAAAGAACTTGGTGCAATACCATTATCGGATGCAGAAATTTTCTTCCTGAGAAGTATGCTCCGTTATGAAACGGGAGGTTACGGCTCACTATATGATGGTTGGTTCTTCAAACTTTTCCTTTATAGTGATATTCACTTTCAAAAAGAAGATTTAATAACGGTTGATATCCATACATCAGGTATGGATCAGAATGGCAATGTGGTCGGGTGGGTGAAACATAGTGGAACAGGTAAAGTGAATATGGGTTTGTTCGTAGCACCTGATGCTAACGGACAATCAATTGCATTTATCGGACCTGTAGGGAGTTATCATGAGTTTACTACAACTAACTTTTTACGTCTGACCGATGAAGAATGGAAAACAACTTATCTTGCTCAATCAAGTAGACCCGATTGGGTTAATAGTTATTTGGCAAATGGTGATGGAGAATCACGCGGCAGTGGTGCTTCTTTACTCACATCAACCGATGATTCTAATCCTATTATTCTAAACGAAAAAGATTGGGTAGTTCATCAAAACTATCCTAATCCCTTTAATGCGAGTACGTTAATACAGTTCCGAATACCGACAATGAAGTCTCTTTCCAATACTTCATTAGACATCTTTGATATTCAAGGAAGAAGAGTAAAACAACTTATTAATGAAGTTCTATCTTCCGGAAATTATGTTGTAAGATGGGATGGAACAAATCAAACAAACGAACTCCTCCCGAGTGGAATTTATTTTTATCGATTATCAAATAACGGTTATAAAAGTATCGGTAAAATGTTGATGATTAAATAGGGACAATTATACTCTGAATTGTTGTATCCCTCGGAAATAAGAAAATGTCGCTCCAATGGAGCTTGTTCATTTTTCTTTTCATTGTGGTTACAAAAGTATCGCTCCTGCGGAGCTTTTAGATTCTGTTGGAATTTTGGTTATACAAAAGCTCCTCCGGAGCTCGTTTTAATTATTATTCAGTTTACGAATATTCATCAACCACAATTGAAATGCCATTTTTGTATATGTTCAACATCCATAAAACACAAAACCCCGTTAGGGGTGACATTTTTGTAACAACGCGACAACCGACTAAAGATAAAACCCCGTAGGGGTGATATTTGATTTTAGGCTACAAAGTTATTGGTGAATTGCTGTTTCCGCTATCTGCTACAAACCAACTTTAACTAATATGTCCTGTTGCTCCCCAAAGGCCAATCGTTTCAGCATCTCCCTTCGTAATATGGCGTCATGCGGAACTTGATTCAGCATCCTCCCTCGTGCAGTGTTAGATTCCGGATCAAGTCCGGAATGACAAGTTTTATCATCCAAACCTACGAGGATTTCAAAACCTCGTAGGTTTTTGGGGAATTTGCTAAAAAAAACAAAAAAAATAACCACGCCGTTTAGAGGCTGTGTTAAAATCATATAGCAAGTATTTGAACTCATCCCCCGCCCCCTTCTCTTCAAAGAGAAGGGGTGAAAGTTCACAATTTTCAAAGTCCCTCTCTTTTTAAGAGAGGGATTTAGGGTGAGTTTTCTTCTTTGAAATTGAATTTTCACACAGCCTCTTTATAGCGTGGTTAATTACATAAAGAAGTTCATGGCTTTAGCCAAATTTTTACGGTGAGGTCTACTTCATCAATACAAATTTCTTTGTTGATGTATAATCATTTGCTTTTATTCTATAGATATAAATTCCGGTAGCTAACTCATTCGCATTAAAGTTTACTTGATGATATCCGGTTGCTTTGCTTTCGTTATTGATTAATGTTTTTACTTTTTGTCCGACTATGTTATAAACTTCCAAAACCACTTTACTATCCATCGGCAATCCGAATTTAATTGTTGTACTCGGGTTAAACGGATTTGGATAATTTTGATAAAGTGCAAACTCTGTCGGGATGTTTTCTAACTCAACTTCAACTTCATTGCTGTAGGAATATAAACCATCGTTATCGATTTGTTTTAGTCGGTACAAGTATTTACCGGATTTGATTGTATTATCGGTAAAAGAATATTCTTTTGGTGAATTTGAGTTTCCGTTACCTTCAACAAAACCTATCTTAGTCCAGCTTTCAGCGTTCAGAGTCCAGCTGTCAGCAGTTGTATTTGCTGTACGCTGATCGCTGACAACTGACCGCTGAACTTCAAATCCGAAGTTATTTTGCTCTGTTGCAGTTTGCCAGTTAAGAGTTACACAATTTTGCCGGTCGTTGAGCTTGTCGAAACGAGCCGTGAATGATGTTAGTTCAACAGGTAAAACCGAACCATTTGCAGCTTTAAGCAAATAAACAGTCCAAAAACCAGATTTTGCTATGTACGAACCTGCTTCAGAATTCCCTACATTTGGTTGATATACCGAACCTCTAACAATATAATTCCCTCCGGTAGAAGTCCCGCCGCCGCCAAATACACTACTATGAAGTTTGTACTGAGCATTTAATGGCAGAACTATAATCAATAATAGAAACAATGTATAATATCTTTTCATATCGTCTACTCCTTATGGTCTGATGACAGTAATAATAACCGTTAAGTTAGATTGGTTAAATTCTCCGGCATCTGAATCATTAAAAATAATTTTTACATTATTTACAATTTATTAATTAATAATGAGGAACCTGCGTCTAGCTTAATCGCCTCCCCTTGTCCATAATAACTAAAAGTTACTCTTACTTCATCACCTGCAGTTATACTGGTTGCACAAAGTATTGTTTGAGAAATTACATCACCTATGCCCCATGGAATAAAAGCCAATTTCACTGAAGTATATACCACAACATCATTAACATAGATTTTATATGTTGCAAATGCCTCGAAATAATCGCTTGGTACGTGTTGTATATGTGCGCTGAGCTGAATAGAATAAATTCCAGTATTTGCAATAGTAATTTTTTGAGTGGTACTATTCCAGGTCATTCCACTTAATATATTTAATGGAGTGTCCCCGTTTCCAAAATTAACTTCAGCACCGGTAGTATAACCGGATCCTCCTTCATTTCCCCCCGACTTTGTTCCAGCAGTCGTCATTTTTAAAAAACAATATGCGCTGGTACCCCCACTCGCATCTTGCCAGCTACCATTACCACTTGCATCGGAAGTGAGTACTTTTCCACTTCCTGCATTTGTTGTTATTTGCAAACTTGTTGCTTTACCGGAGAATGAATAACCAACTGCATTAAAAGCAACTCGTGGGGATAAAACAGTTGGCGTTCCACTTGGGTCAACTGTAATCTCGAGCCATAAAGATTGTGAAAACTCAAGACTGCCAAATGGAGTTTGTGAACCAAGTTCAACTGTGAATAATCCGTTTGATATTGTTACAGCACTATGAGTTTCATTCCACAAGGATGAACCTCCACTTAATACGGAATATATATCAAATTTTATATCCCGGCTGCCGGTTATTAAGTTATTCGAATCATCGGTCAGAATTCCTTGATAACTTATTTTGGTTGGTTGTGAAAAAAGACTGATCGATAAAATGATTAGTGCTAAAATTAATAATTTTGCTTTCATAATAACTCCCATTTACATGATTAATAACTATTTTATTATCGAAATTTTTGCTCTTTTGTTTAGTTCTTTTTTGAGTTGTGGCTATCATATTAAACGGTTACGCCATAGGCCCACAGGTAAAACCGTTACGACGAGGTTAGCGTGCCTGCTTTAAACCAATGGATAAATCCATTGGTTAACCTTAAAGGAAGAATTCAATTTGGTGATGGATAAATTCATCGGTTAGCATAATGTAAGAATACATTTTGGTAATGGATAATTTCTTGGATTAGTATTATGTAAGAATTTCATTTGATGAAGGATAAATTCATCGGTTAGTAGTATTGGGAAATATAACTGCAAGTAGCCAATGGATGTGTCGATAGGCTGGTGTTTTGTCACTCAAAGAATATTCACATTAACCAACGGATTCATCCGTTGGCATAATAGATATGAAGGAAAAGATCCGTTAACCGTTTTAACGGTTTTAATATCCGGCGATTAATAAACGGTTATGCCATAGGCGCACAGGTAAAACCGTTACAGCAAGTCGCGCGTGTTTGTTTTAAACCAATGGATAAATCCATTGGTTAGCATAATGTATGAACACATTTTGATGATGGATAAATTCATTGATTAATGAATGTTCTTTATCTCGTTATGCTGCTTTTGGTGCTGTATTTATTTGCTCTCTTCTACTATTTTTATTTCTTCTTCTGTTAAGCCGTAAAGTTCGTAAACGAGTTTGTCCATTTGTTTGTCTGTCGCTTCTATTTGTCGTTGGAGTGTTTGTTTTTCTTGAGGAGTGGATGCAAGAAACTCTTTATTTTTCATCCCGGTTAAAGTAGCAACTAACAATGTGATTTTTTCTTGTTGCTCATTCGAAGGAAGTACAATTGGGAAATTCTTACAGTTTTGAATCAATATTTTTTGGAATAAGTTTTTAGATATATCTAGAAACTTATATGAATGATAGAAGTTCATTAACCTTGAATTAATTAGCCCTAAAATATAACTGAGTGGTAGTGTGGATTTCTCTTTTTTAACAAGATTAAAAATTGATTGAGTATTATAGAATTCATCAGTTGTACGGCAAGCAAAGATTCTTAATGGTTTTCCACTTACAATTTGTCTTATCAAAATTCTTTCCTCTTGGAAAAATTTTCTTTCTCGTGGAGCACCTAACCAATCTCCATAACTCAAATATTCCTTGATACTTTTTGCCAAGAAATATCTATTTACATTAGCCCCTTCTAATAGTGGTTTATAAGTCTCATCCTTTTGAAAATTTGAATGAAATACTCTTTCTTTTATTTGTTGCTCAGTTTGCCCCCTATATTTATCATATGGTGTTATTCCTAACGAGAACTCGCAAAACTCTATTAATTTTGGTTTATTAGTTTCTATTTTTTCTATTAATTCCAACTCTTTTTCATTAGAAAAAATATCAAAGACTAGGAGTGGGTGTTTTAACCACATGTTTTGATCAACAAGCTTTACATCTTTAGCAATAGATTTATCAATCTTATTGATGCTTTCTTGCCTATCAAAAACTATACTTTCTAACTTGTTATTAAAATTCTTAGAAACCACAATGATTAAACTCTCAGCTTTAACATTCTTGAAAGTATTATCGGGTAATCTAACTAATTCATGGATTCTGTAATTTAGTAAAATATGACTCCGTAGTTTAGTGAAGGAACTTTGATATAAAATTGAATTTGGTATTATAAAACCTAATATACCTTCTGTATTGATTCGTTCAATATTTGCTTCTATAAAAGTTGCATAGATATTCATCCTATTTTCAGTTGTTTTATAACGTCTGAAATAATAATCAACTTCTATTTTGTTCATTCCCTTAATATCAACCCAAGGCGGATTTCCAATAACAACATCAAAGCCGTCGTTGTTGAAGATTTCTTTGAATTCGGAGTGCCAATCGAAAACATTAATTTTATATTTCCCTTCATCATCAAGAAAGTTCATTTCCATTTGGTCGTAAAAATCGGGACCGATAAGTGAGTTTCCGCATTTGATATTATTACCAAGGTCAGGAAGTGCGCGCTGCCGGAACATCGACATTTGTGTATTGAGAGTTTCTCCGGTTTCACCTTCAAGCACTTTAAGCATAAGTGAAAGTTTGGTTACTTCAACAGCCTGGCTGTCAATATCAACTCCGAAAATATTGTTAAGAAGAATTCTTTTCTTTTCGGCGGTTGTAAGTTTAAGTTCGTTGTTAACGGCTTTATAAACGGGGGATTCTTTTTTAGGAATGAAATTATCTTTACCATATTCATCCGAATAAAGTTTAAGATGCCAGTCGAGCAAGTATTGATACGCCCCAAGCAGAAAAGAGCCGGAACCGCAAGCCGGATCAAGCACTTTCAGTTTAGAAGTCTCATCAATTTTATTTTTCAGTTTGTTCTGTTGGGAATTGATTTCATCAAGTTTAACTCCGAGTGTATTTTTTACTATATACTCAACAATGTAAGTCGGAGTATAATAAACACCGCCTGCTTTTTTTACTTCAGGTTTTTCTTCAACAATAGCGCGGTGCCCCGCAGTTAGGCGAATTACTTTACCGAGAAACTGTTCGTAAACATGTCCGAGTATATCAGCCGGAAGAACGGAAAATTCGTAAGGGCTTTCCGGGTAATAAAGTTTTTTGATTATATCTTTAAGAGTTTTGTCATCGATATTAAGTTTATGAGAAATGGTATCGGGGTAGTCGCTCCGATTTTTTTCTTGATCGAAATAGAATAAACCGCTGTTATACTTTTGATCTGCGGCGGTAAATATTTGAAGAAGTCGTTTATAAATATTAGCACCGTTGAGGAGGTTGAGAAGTTGTCCGTAATCTTCAATACCGCGGTCTTCGCAAATTCTGAGGAAAATAATTCTATCAATAGTTTTCTGAACTGCAAAATTAAGTTCACGGCTTGAAAGTTCAGGATTACGGAGAGCGAGATTTTTGGCAAGGTGTTCCCGCCAGTTTTCTATTTCGGAAAGGAATTCATCATCAACTTCGGCGGTTCCTTTTTTATTCCGTTTGGAATCGGCAAATCTATCGAATGAGCCTTTAAGAACAGCTTCGCGCGAGAAGACGGAATAAATTTCATCCCATTTAATTATATAATCTTCAAAGGTGTAGTAAAGAATTCTTCCGTTAGAAGGTTTATCATTTAGAACAGGTTTTATGCGGCAGTCATAAACAATAAACTCTTCGAAGTCGGTTAAAATACTAAGCGGAAGTTTAGCAGACCAGGCGTAACGTCTCACTTGAAAAGCGGGGTTAGGGTCATCTTTAAGATTAACACTCGGTTTTTTTGCTTCAACGAAAAATTTACGAATTCCGCCGATACGAAAGAGATAATCGGGGGCTTCTGAGCTGTCTTTAGTTTTTTGAGAATATTCGTGAATAACCTCTTTATATGCTTCGGCATAACCTTCTTTGTTAGCTACATCCCAGCCGAGTAAACCAAAGAGCGGGTCGATGAATTCACGGCGGACTTGAGTTTCGTTGTAATTCGGATTTTTGTATGAAGTAAGATTTTCTTTAAATCTTGTAACAAGTTCAACTAACTCATTAGGAGCGCTCATTCTTCCCTTTAGTAGATTATTTTTTGATAATGTAAGTTAAGAAAAAAAAGGAGAATGTGGGAAGGAGAATATGGAATCCGCTTCGGCGGAAGAAGTTAGAAGATAGCAGAAATTAAAAAGAAGAGAATCTCTAACTTTTCTTTGTCGCGAAAGTGGGCGGGATGAATGCACATTACTGTCATGCTGATGAATATCAGCATCTCCCCGCAACTGAAAAGATTCCGACCTCCGTCGGAATGACAGCATAATACTATCATGCTGCTTACAAAAAGCGGGTCAACATCTTTTAACATGATGTCATGCTGATGATTCGCCGTGGCGAATCATCATCTTTTTGCTTTGCTGATCCCAACCGCCGTCGTGTTCAAACAGATTTTTCCGCTTAACGGAAATCTTTGCTTGGTAAACTTGATGAGTGTTTTATTGAATCTATTTTTTTCAAAGCAATTATTTAAGGTGCAAGACATTAAGTAAAAGCAATTTTTTTTGGGTGCGGTAGAAATAAAAAGACGCAGTTGAAACTGCGTCTTTTGAAAATATTATATGTTTTTTTTACTTCATCAATACAAATTTCTTTGTTGATGTGAATTCTCCGGCGGTTATTTTGTAGAGATATATTCCGCTTGATAACCTACTTCCGTTAAAATCTATTGTGTGATAACCGACAGTAAGTTCTTTATTAACAAGTGGTGCAACTTTTTCACCGATTAGGTTAAATACTTCCAAGGTTACCATTCCCTCTTTTGGTAAACCGAATTTTATTGTCGTGCTCGGGTTAAAAGGATTGGGGTAATTTTGGTATAAAGTATAATCAGTCGGTATGTTTTCAATATCAACGTTAACAACATCACTATATGTAAACTTACCATCGTTATCGATTTGTTTTAACCTGTACGAATATTTTCCACCGGGGACTGATTCATCAACAAACGAATACTCTTTTGGTGAATTTGAATTTCCATTACCTTTGATAAAACTGATAGTCACCCATTCCTCGGACAAGTCGCGACTTGTCCCTACAATTTTTCTTTCTATTTCAAATCCGTAGTTGTTTACTTCTGTAGCGGTTTGCCAATTAAGTACAACTTTGTTTTGGGTTGCATTTGCAGTGAATGATGTCAGCTCAACCGGAAGTGCTTCATTTCTATCACCTGCTGTCCAGATTGAAAATCCATCTAAATTAGAAAGAGTTATTGTATTGTTTTCTGTGCTAAGTGTCCCGCCAACATTTGTCCAATTACTTCCATCAGATGACTTGAATAATCCTAAATTAGCTTCAGTTACTCCATGGAGTTCATTGTCATTATAATTAAAAACTAATGTTGCATTTAATCCGGTGTTTGTTGTTGGAACAATATTGTAATTTCTAAAAATACTATTTTGATTTGCATTATGACTTCTTGTTATTGTTGTACTCTCCATATTTGAGTTAGTCGTAATTGTTGCCCCAAGCCCACCAACGTTTTGTGCTGTGATGTTTGACAAATTTCTTGTTGTAGTAATTGCTCCAGAACTTCCAAAAAATCGATTATTCCCTTCTGATAAAAATCCCGATTCGCCAAGCGTGATTGTCTTTCCGTTCAAATCAACATCTCTATTGATTGTCAAATTTCCATTAATTGTAATATTTGAATTTAATGTTGGATTTCCTGATGAAGCCACAATTAAACTATTTACAGTCGGCGTTCCGGTAATTGATGCTTCATTACCCAAATTCCACTTAAACAACCCAACATTTTCTGTGGAAGAAGGAACATTTCCACTGCTCCAGTTTGAACCATTTGTCCAGTCACTACTTTCCGAGCCAATCCAAGTATTAAAAACATTAGATTCAATCCAATCTGTTGCGGCGTCCATATCTGTTAAAGTACCAACATTTCCATTTATGGAATTATCCGCCAAACTAGTTCCGTCATAATAATCCATTCTGTAATAAGCCGAAAGAGCCGTTTCTTTTCCAGATAAAGTGCGGAACATATTTTCGCGAATTTCATTTTCAGTTCTTACTACGTTCCAAATTCGAACTTCATCCATTTTGCCTGAATATTTATAACTGTTATCTCCACGCCTTGCAAGTGAAACCGGACTTTCTGAATTAGCAATAGGTGTTGTCAAATCTCCGTTCGAAAGTGTTAATGGCTTTTCAATGCCATCCAAATAAAATTTTGCTAAACTTATTGAAGGGTCATAAATAAATGCAATATGATACCATCGATTAGTTGTAAAAATGTTTGGTTCTGTATCAAGATAGACTGCGGTTGTTGGAATAAATCTCATTCCTGAAGTTGTTGAAGTGTGCAATTCCATTTGTCCAACTGCTTTTCCTATCAAAAACTGAATTCCGCTGCCTGTCCAGTTGAACCACATTTCAAGAGTCATTTTTGTTACATCAAGAGAATAATGGTCTGGAATTGAAACATAATCGTCTGTGCCGTCAAAATCCAAAGCGTTTTTACTTCCCGAAAATGCGCCGGAAGTTTTCCAAGTTGGATTTCCGGTTAACGTTCCGTGGTTTGATGTGTATCCGCCATTATCCGAAAGAGTTGTACCCGTTCCATCACTCATTTTGTAATAAGCTTTTAGATTAGTAGATGGATTTACCTCTCTATACATAGTTGTTTTAATTTCAGTTTCGGTTCGCACAAAATTCCAAATTCTTATTTCATCCAATAATCCGTTAAAGTAAAAACCATCACCGGGCCAGCGACCAATATTCAGTGGCGCATCAACATTAAAATTTCTTGCGGTCCCTTCAATATTGTTGTCTAATTTACCATTAATATATAACGAATGCGTTGTTCCGTTACGTACAAATGAAATGTGCGTCCAATTTGTTCCAACTGTAGAATTTGAAACAACTCCCGTGCTACTACTTCCATCGTAAGTAGTTGCATAAATTTTGTTATCCGAGCCGATATAAAATGTAATTACTTTATCAGAAGCATTTCTTTCCAAAATATTATGTCTTGCGTTTAATTCAGAACGTTTTACCCAAGTTTCAATGGTAAAATTGCCTGCACCAAAATCAAGTGAACTGTGGTAAGGAATATTAACATAATCAGTTGTTCCGTTAAATTTAAGAGCATAACCGCCTTGTTCGTCATACGTTTCTTCCCCACCGCCAGCTGCATCACCGCATTGCGTTCCATCTCCGGTTAAATTTCCCGAAATATTTCCTGTAGAAGTAGCACAAATATCAGCTCCGTTTGTAACGTTTAACTCTGCGCCGGTTCCAATTATAATTGATTGTGCATAAGAATTGAAAAATATTCCAACGAATAAAAAAGTTATATATAAGATTTTCATGTTTTTCTCTTTATCAATTATTTTATGGATTACTAATTGGCATAGTATTTCTGAAATCAGGCAAAGCAAAGGTGCCGTTTGATGCATTTCCGCCATAAGTTGTTCCTATTAAAGCATATAATGCTTCATAGAGTGGTATTATTTGTAACAATTGACCATTACAAGCCATAAAATTTTTGGGAATTTTGTAAGACGCAGTAGTTCCAGCAACCATTTTAATTTCGCCAATAAATGGACCTTCTATTGGGTCTTCGGGGGATGGAAACTGTTCACCGGTTACACAAATTATAAACATTACTGAAAGTTTTTTATTATCTGCCCAAGATGAAGTTCCATCAGAATTTGACGATATAACTTTACCAGCGCCTGCAACAAAGGTTGGCAACGAATAAGTATTGGGTCCATTTGTTACTGTGATTTTTCCGTTCAGATTTAGGTCTCCATTTATTGTTGTGGCTCCGTTAATGGTAGCTGCACCCGATGAAGTAACCTGAACCAAATCCGTTGATGCTGAATTTTTAACTTTAAAAGTTCCATCTACTCCAAGAGTATTTGTAATATCTTGAGCAAACATAAAACTTGAAAGTGTTATTAGAAGAACTGTAATGAGACGAAACATATTAACTCCATTTTTTAATCATACTTTGATGTTATAACAATATTTTTACCAGCACCATCAAAACCTTGTACTTTGAATTGCGGAAGCGCAGTAACCCACCTTACGCAAAGTTTACAACATTGTCATTCTTAACCTGCCTGTCGGCAGACAGGCTTGTTTCAGAATCTTCTTTTGTTAAGTTTTTTAGATGCTGAAATAAATTCAGCATGACAAATGCGTATGGCGCCTTAGCAAGTTTTTTTTACTAATAAACGAATCTATCGAATATTTTTAGTGCCTATTTTATTAAGAGTGCTACACTTTCACTTTTAATTTTTGTTTTTAGGTTAGTCAGTTGAGCTTCCAATTCTTCTCTCAATTTGCTAACCTTACTCAATTCCTCATTAAACTTGCTGATGTTTGAAATCTGTTCTTTCAGATATTTATTTTCTAACTCCAATTGAACGTTTTTATCTTTAATAAGATTTATTTCAACTATAATTTTACTTGTTCTTTCTTCCAGAGCCTTAACTCCTGCTAAAGAAACTCCCTCAATACAAATACTATTAATCCCAAGGCTATCTGTCCCGCCAAGTTGAAATGCTTTATAAAAATCCTGGGCTACAGGTCCTATATATTTTATAGAAGGATCACCCAATTTATAATTCCATTTTGTTATGGGGAGTTCTTTTATTTTACTCAGCAGCAATTCCCCGTCAACTGTTTCAAAATTTTCTTTCAAGTTTCTATCACAATAGTTACTCCAGCCGCTCATGTTCCCCCTCATATAAACTCCAGAATTGGAATCTGGAGTCGAGGTATAAAACCTGTAACCTCCAATAAAACGCGTAGTTAATTCGTTTGGCTGCGATGAGTAGGCTATCTGGAATTGAGCATTATCGCCTATTACCATAGAGCCGCTTTGAAAATTTGTACTAGCTCCTCGCCCGATAGCTATTGAATAATCGCCTGAAGCAACTGTACCAGTTACACTTCCATCACCAATTGCAATTGCACCCACTCCCATGGCACTGGTTGAATTCCCCATTGCAATAGAGTATAACCCAATATTTGAATCGTTCCAGTGAGTTCCTCTTACAGCTCCCACTCGAAAAGCGGCTTTTTTAGGATACCAATGGAGTCTGGAACCAGCGCCTAAATCCAGAGATGTACCACTGCCAACAGTTCCTGTACTTAGAATTCCTTCTGTTCCACCTACCTCGAGTTGTGCGCGCGGGTTTGTTACGCCTCCAAGTCCCAATAAACCGGTACTTTGTTTTAGATAGAAGAAATTGTTAGTAGCATCTTTAATTACAAAATTTCCATCGTTTGCTAATGTTCCAGTAATACCTTGAGCAAAATAATTTACTGTGATAAAGAATATTATTACAAATGTACTCTGTATAATTTTCATCTGTTCATCCTTTAATATTTATTTGATTTGGAGCAATTTATTTGAAATGAATTAGTGATTCAATAGCATATAAATGCTATCGTGATTTTGGTGAAGTACTAAATTTTTAGATTTCGCCTTTGTAGGATTTAGAAATCACTTCTGCTTTGCTATTAACATTTAACTTACGGTAAATGCTTCTGATGTGTTGGCGAACGGTATCTATCGAAATTTTTAAACGATCGGCTACTAACTTGTAACTTAATCCATCGACCAATGCAAGAACAATCTCTTTTTCGCGGAACGATAATTCCTTTTGACCTTCAATAGGTTTTGGATGAAAATAATCAACAATCTTTCTAGCAATATTAGGTGACATTGGAGAACCACCGGCAAGTATTTGTTCAATTGATTCTTTTATTGTTTCTAACGGAGTATTCTTTAATAAATAACCGGATGCACCGTTTCGTAATGATTGGAATACCTTTTCGGTATCATCGTGAACTGTTAACATAACAACTTCTGTATTTGGTATTTTTTGCTTTATTTTAGGTAGAGCATCAATTCCGTTCATTCCGGGGAGCCCAATATCCATAATTAAAATATCAACTTGCTCAACTTCCTTAAATTTATCAAAAAAATCTTCTGCTGAAACTACACTTAAAACCACATTAAATTGCTCTTGAAAGTTTAAGTATTTTTCCAACAATTCTTTTAGTTCGATATCATCTTCGATAAGTGCAATATTTGTCATTTGCTCAGTTCATTCTATAATTAAGAAATAAAAGTCAGTTCTAAACTTGGCTTAAAGGATATACAATAATAGAAGTAATAACAAAAATAAAAGCTATTTGATTCATCGCATAAAAATGTTATGGTTTTATTTGATTTTAATTCCTGAGAAGGTGACTTTATATCCATTCTCTACTTCTTTTGAAAATTTACCCCCAATTCTTTCAACACGCATTTTCATGTTTTTGGTTCCTTGTCCGGAATGTTCATTTTTCATAATACAACTATTTCCATTATCCCAAATTTCCATTTTCAAAAATCCGTTTTCCAGTGATAGTTTAACATTAACTTGAGATGCATTTGAATGTTTATAAATATTATTAATAGATTCTTTAAAGATAAAATATAAATTCTCCCGCATTTCAAACGATAGCTTAAGATCCAAGTTTAGAGATGAATGTTCAAACTGAACAGAAATATTTTTAGCTCCTAAAATTCCGTAAGCTTCATCTTTCATTTTAACAATAATATTTTTGAAGTCATCATTTCTGGAATCAATTGACCAGACTATATCTCTCATTGTTCCAATTGCTTTAACTGACAATTCGGAAATCCTTGAAAGATTTTTTTCAGTATTGTCTGAATCAATACCATGTTTAATGATGTCAGCTTGCATAGATATTTTCGAAAGAGTTGCACCAATATCATCATGTAAATCGCTTGCAAGTTTTACTCTCAGGTTTTCGATTTTTAGTAACTGATTTATACGATATCAATATAATAAGTAGAGAATGTAAGCGACAACACAAAATATGAGAAGATAAAACCACCACGTTTCCCAAAACGGAGGTGTAATTATTATGGTTATTTGTGTTCCGTTATTCCAAATCCCTTCATTATTAGCAGCTTTAACTTTGAAAACATATTCGCCGCTTGGAATCGAATTAAAGGCAACAAATCGGCGGTTATCGACATAATTCCAATCCTTATCCAAACCCTCCATTTTATAGGCATATTTAGTTTTCCCGGTATTAAAATATTCCAACGAAGCAAATTCAAACGAGAACGCATTATCTAAATACGATAGTTGAATTTCGTTACTTTCGGAAATTGGTTTTTGAAGAATTGTTCTGCCGTTAGGAAGTTTACCGGTTATTACACTTTGATTAAAAATTTTAAAATCCGTAATTGCAATTGGTGGAACAGTTTCAATTTCATTAATCTTATTCCAATAAAATGAATTGAATCCTTTTACTCCACCAAAAAACATTTCGCCGGTTTTACTCTTGAACGAAGCACCATGATTGAACTCGTTACTTTGCAACCCATATTTTTCATCAAAATTTATAAAACGATTCTCCTTAACATTAAATTTTGAAATACCATTATTCGTTGAAAGCCAAATATCACCAACTTCGTCACTAAGAATTGAATAAATGACATTATCCATTAATCCATTTTTATTAGAGTATGTATAAAATTTGTCTGTTTCCCTATCAAATTTATTTAAACCTCCGCCACCTGTTCCAACCCAAATTTGTCCATATTCATCTTCATGAATAGAGAGTATAACATTATAACTTAACCCCTTAGAATTATTTAAATATCGCTTAACCTCGTTGTTTATGGGATTTAGCACATTGAGTCCAAAATCAGTTCCAATCCATAGAAAACCAAACTTATCCTCGGTAATCACATTTATTTTATTACTGCTTAGACTATTGGGATTTTTGGGGTCATTAAAATAAACGGTTGACATTTCAGATTTTCGGTCAAATTTATTCAATCCTTGCTCTGTCCCAATCCACAAAAAACCATCTTTAGAAGCAATAATAGAATAAACAATTTCACCTTTTATAAGTCCGGGATTTACAATTTTGTATTCAGTCAATCTATTAGACTTAATATCATATTTACAAAACCCGCCGACATCTTGACCGAGCCATAAAATTTCATCGGGACGATCCGGGTCAGGTAACATTGAATAAAAAGATTTTTTTTCTAAAAAGTGAGAGACTGAATTCAACTTCCTGTTTATTTTATCGAGTCCGTTATACCCGCCAATCCATAAATCACTTAAATTATTTTCATAAATCGTTCTGATGCTTCTTACATTTATATGATTTGAGCCGAATATTTCACTTGAAAAACGGCTGAATTTTTGCAGTTCCGGATACAATTTATTCACACCGTAACCATAAGTTCCAATCCACAAAATTCCGGTTCTATCTACCGATAACGAAATAACACGATTGTCACTCAAACTCTTGTTATCATTTTCGATAGTAGTGAAATAAGCGAGTTCGTTACTATTGGTTAATAAATAAAGTCCGTGTTGTGAAGCAATCCACAAATTACCCTGGAAGTCTTCAACAATAGAACGTATTAGAAATTCTTTTGGATTTTGATTTTTAGCTGAAAGATGATTTATCGGTTTAGCATTTAATAATGAGATATGAATAAACTTGTTTGATTGCCTATCAAATTTGCAAAGACCATTGAAAGTTCCAACCCACAAATTATTTTTGGAATCTTCAAATATTGCCGTAATGCTTTTTATTTTGGGATTGGTATCTGAATACTCAACTGAAAACTTATGAATTGTTTTTTCAGACGGTGATATTTTTAGCAAATCACCCTGCTCTGTTCCAGCCCAAATCATACCTGATTTATCAGTAAACAATGAATTTATTTGTTGAGTTTTCTCATAACTTATTTTCGAAAATTTTTCATTTGATACAACAAATTCATAAAGTCCCTTTTGAGTGCCAATCCAAATATTGCCGGATAAATCTTTAGTAATACTTTTTATCCTATTTACATTTTCTGATTCTGTAGAGGGGATTTGAAATCTTGAAAAATTTTGTGTGCCATAGTTATATCGATTAACTCCTTCTTCGGTGCCAATCCAAATATTTGAGTAACTATCCTGAAAGACTATATTGATACTATTATTACTTAAACTGGATTTATCCTCAGGAACATTTTGTAATTTGGTAAAAGTGTAACCGTCATATTTTATTAAACCTGCTCTCGTTCCAAACCACATAAAACCGGTTTTATCCTGGATGATAGAAGAAATATTATTTTGTGAATAAAAATCACCCAATAATAACCGATGGAAAACGGATGGGTTTTCAGTATAAACTTCTTGAGCTTTAGAAATAATCGGAATTAGAATGAAAATAAAAACCGTTAATATTTTTTTGAACTCTACCATAAATCGTTGACAAAGATGTATTATTATCGAATAGTTTAAAAATTTCAGCAACAAAATTTAGCAATTAAATTATTGATATTTTGAACTAATTCAGATGAAGGGGAATTGGGGTGGTAATACTTTTTATTACTTGAATAAGAAGCAAAAATATCGCTCCGATGGAGTTGATTCTAATTATCATTCAATTTACAAAATTTTCATCAACTATAATTGAAATGTCATTTTTGCATATGTTCAACATCCATAAAACAGAACCCCGTTAGGGGTGATATTTTATTTCAGAAGTTTGTGTTAAACGGGTTTGAGTAGTTATGATATAATCTATATTCCGTTGGTAGAAACTTACCGCGGTAAGTCTCTACGGGTAGTGGTGAGTTGCTGTTTCCATTATCTGTAACAAAACCAAGAGTCATCTTCTTCACCATGTGCGCATCTATTCTACGAAGGAGTTTTTTCGGACAGTATCTTCATTCGTATAGTGTCAGATTCCGGAATAACACCTTTGATTATTTTTAGCCGTAAGTTCTATAACAAACAATATTGGTAAAGATGGTTAGTAAACTTAATTTATGAAATAAAAAAAGGTGCTGCGTTGACAGCACCTTTTGAGTTGAAACAGTGGTATTAAGGTTAAAGAGGCTCGAATTCTTTTTCCTACTTCATCAGTGTCATTTTTTTCGTAATTGTAACACCTGCTGTTTCAATTCTGTATAAATAAACACCGTTAGCAAGTTTTGAAGCATCAAAAGTAACCTGGTGAATACCTGCATCGCGGAATTCATTACTTATTAGGGTCTTAATTTCCTGTCCGATAATATTGTAAACCCTCAATGATACAAGAGATGCTTCTGGTAAAGCAAACTCTATTATTGTTGAAGGATTGAATGGATTTGGATAATTCTGGAATAACTCATAAGCATCAGGAAGCACAGTATTATCGTCTGCAGAGGTAGTTCCATCTGGAGTTAATTCAATATCCAATTCGACATCACCAATTTCACCATTAATATCGATAGCTGAAACATTAACTTCGCCAAAGTTAATTGTATTAGCTGTCAACATATAATATCCATCTATTAATCCTTCGTGAGCATAAGTACCCGCTGGATCAGAAACAGATGCACTCACAATATTACCTTCTGCATCAGACACAAAGGTAAAAACACCTTCAACAACAGTACCGGTCAATTCAGATGTGTTTCCAAATAATGCTAAACCGGTTCCTGTATTCGGCGCAATTCGGGCATTAAGATAGAAATTAATATCAGAAACTGTTCCCTCGTCAGAAACAACAATTGAATCTGCTAATCTCCAATCCATTGTTTGATTTCCACTATATGTAAAATAGGAAGCTTTGTAGCCATAAGCTGCTGCAATTGCAATATATTCACCCGGTTCAAGATTAGAGAAACTGTAAGCCCCGGTAAGTGAATCTGTAATTGCCCAGATTTTTCGTCTGAGATTATGAGGATTGGGGGCAGTTATATCTTTTTTCATAAGATAAACATGACCTTTGAGTCCTAAAGTACCTGCTGAATCATAAACATTACCAGCTACACCATTATTATAGACAGGTTTAGGATCAAGAGTAAAATCAATTCCGATTATGTTATCTGAAACCACCACTAAATCAGCTAAATCGATTGTTGCTTTTCCGTCCCAAAACTCTGATTTGAAACTCATATCAAAAGGTTGAGCAAATAGTGCGATTGTATCACCAAGTCTCACATTTAGAGAAAAATTTCCGAGAGAATCAGTTTTGGTACTATAGTGTCCAAAACCATGATGTGGAACATGTAGGCGATTTTTAACGAAGGCAGTAATTCTTGCAAGTTTAGGATTAACACCATCAGTTACAGTGCCTGATAAAGTATAAACAACAGGAGGCACAATAGCTGAAAGATTAATCGGATTAAGTGTAAGCGAATCATTTTCAGCAACTGTTATAATTGCTGCTAGATTGAAAGATGTCGCATTGTCATAATACTCTCCAATATAGGCACGAGTAGAAGTAAAAATTTTGTAATCAGCGGTTTTTACACGTGCTGAGAAAAAGCCATTGCTGTCAGTCTTTACAGTCATCATCAAGCTTCCGGTTGTATTGTACCCCGGTAAAATTTTGACCATTGCATTATAGATAGGAAGTGATGTTGTTTCATCAAATACAAAACCGTTAATTTTTCCGTATGTATAAACAGGAACTGTACTTGTAAATTCAACAATGTTTGACGGTTCACTCTGATTTGTGCCTACCGATGCTGTAACAAAATAACTGTAGGTAACTCCTGCCATCAAATGGAAATCTGTAAAATCTTTACGAAAAACATGTGCTATTTTTCTGAACTGTTTTGTTGTGTCATCAGCCGGAGCATCTTTTTTGTAAACAAAATATTTAACCCCGACAGTTTGAGCATGTTCCCATGTTAACTTGACACTTTTATTATTGTTAACCCCTGTAGCCGTCAAATTTTCCGGCGGAGCAATTTGTGCAAATGCAAAGGTTGCAAGAATAAGAACCATAAAAATTGGTTTTAAATGTCTCATTGTCTCTCCAAGTAATAGTGAATAATTATTTTTTCAAGAACTTAATCAACAAAAGATGTACCAGAAAAGAACAGCTATCATATTCGTAAAAATATAAACACGAAGAAATTTAACCGCGAATATTTTTCGCACTTAGATAGGATTATTTCGTACTCAAAATATAGGGAGGTTGAACTTTAAATAATTCTCGGTATGACCAAGTGATGATGTTGTTTGAATAATTGATATCCCGGGAATATTTTCGGTTTTACCGTTAATTAAAAAATCAATTTGTGCATAAAGCCAGATTGCAATGAATGAAGCAATTAATACATTCCGCGTATAGTAAGATTTATTGTAAGATGAATAAGCGGTCTGGATTTCAGCAGCTTCAATAGAGCTTAGATAAACTTTTTCTTTTTTTCTGGCATCAATTGCGAAAAAAACTATTCCACTTAGATTTACTAAAGAAGTAGTGCTTAAAATTATACCTTTTGTCGATTGACCAATTGAGTAATGCCCCCAACCCGGTAAAAGTATCGACTTATAAATTGCATCAGTATAGTTATCATATTGGCTCATGAGATTTTTTATTCTGAAATCGGACAACGTCTTGAGCCCTTCCTTATTGGTATCTTGTTCAGATTGGTTAGGGAGAAGTTCATGAAATTCTTCTTTTACTGAAAGAAAAAGTGATAAAATCTTTGGAGATACTCTATTGGAATCAAGTTGTAGATTTCTATCATTCTTTATCATTTCTATAAAGGATTTTCGCGTGAGTGCTTCTTGCGATAATGAATAGTGTGAGATTGCTTTAATAAGTAGAATTTCATTTTTTACTGATTGAGCTAAATTCTTATCCAGAAGTATTGAATCAGCTAATCTTATTGCTTCAGAATATTCAAACTCTTCAAACACATTCATAATTTTGGTAAGACGACTATTCTCCTGAGAAAAAGAGAAAGAACTCAACAATAAAATAATAAGATAACCTGTAATAATTCTCATTTGAGCAGTATCATCTTATTAACTTGACGATATGTTTTGAGGAAAGTACTCGATTGATCTATTTTATTCACAATAAGCTCATAAAAATAAATACCGCTGCTGACACTACTGCCATTCCAAATTTGTTTATGAATTCCGGGAGCGATAACATCATCCAGTAGCACTGCTACAACACTTCCAAGTGGATCATAAATGGTTAAAGTAACTTTGCTTTCTGCTTGAATCCTAAATTCAATTGATGTAGATGGATTGAATGGATTAGGATAATTTTGATAAAGCTGATATAATGCCTCATTATCCAACTCTTTTTCCTCTTTCACACTTGTTATAAGCTGATATTTCTCAATCGGTTTAAGAAATTGTCCATTCTCATTCATTCCACCGAAAACATAAATATTTCCATTTGATAGTACAGAATTAAAATTCTTACGTTTATAGTTCATCGGAGGGAAAGGCTCAAAATAGAGAGAAGATGAATCATTAAACTTAATTTTTTCAACTGAGTTCAACGCAAAGTTCCCCTCATTAAAACCCCCCATAATTATAAGTTCACTGTCGACGTTATTTCTCACAGCAGTAGCATTTGTGCGAGGGACTGACATGTTTGGAAGAACTCGATGTAATACTTTATTATTAAGAGAATATCTATATATTTCAGAAAGCACAGTATTATAGTTGCCCCCAAATATAAATAGGAACTCATTATTAATCATCGTTACATGCCCCGACCGGAGTGAATTGTTGGAGAACATTCCTAAATAGCCATAAGTAATTTCTTTTTTATTAAGATTGAATTCTATAATGTAAGGATTGTTTCCCGGGGGTGGAGTTCCATCTACTGGTGTCCCACCGACAAGATAAAGCATTGAATCGGTTACAACTCCACTCATAAAGAATCTGTTAAATCTTCTGTTTGTATCAATGGCAGTTACTATTCCCGTACGAAGATTAAAACACTCCATAATTCCCGACGCATGATGCCCTAAACCCTGCTCGCCACCGGTATAGTAAATATTACTATCCGAAACTGCTGCGAATAGATGTACCCGTCTGGATTTCATCTGTGTAATATAAGTGAATTGTCCTGTTTCCGGATTGAATTTCTGAATCCAATCAACGATACTTTGCGTCGAATCGGAATAACCGCCTAACACATAAATAGTTGTGTCAACTACAACTGCGGCAGCCCCGGTTAATCCACGAGTCAAACTGGCTGAAGTTACCCACCTATTCTGAGCTAATAACTCATGCGACCAAAGCAGAAAAATAATCGGGAAAAAGATTTTGATATAATTTTTTAATAGATTCATACTTCTTAAGTTACAATAAATATGCCATGTTTAACAATTCGATTTAATTGATTTTATTAAAGTTATGTTTCAAAACATAAGTTTCATTCTGCAAAATTTTCACACTGAAATGAGCATCCGGATATTCTTTGTTTTTTAGAAGAACTTTGTAATCACCCGGATTTAGTATTAATGGGCGGTTAAGGGGAGTTGCCCCTTTATATTCTCCATTTATATAAATTTCTCCCCATGGAAAAATTTTGCAATCGAGGTAACCAACCATTGATTCAAGATTAACTTTTAGTCTTGTAACAACTCCTTCCTTAATATTAACTTCGGTAACGTAAACCGGATAACCCGGATTTATGAGTCTCACTTTATGAGAACCAACCGGAAGCGAAATATTTTCCTTTAGTGGAGTGGTTTCATATTTCATCGAATCGATATAAACAGTTGCCCATGGAAGGCAATCGACACTTAATTCACCATTTAACTTTATATGATTTATCTCCGGTGCCGAAATATTATCGAGTTTTTCAACTTTATTGTTTTCAATCTCGTCGAGCTTTGTATTATTAACTGCTGTATTTGTCTCTAAAGGAAAGTTTTCGGCAGATTCCAACTCTTCTAAATTAATCATACTTAATGAAGAATCGTGATTAATAAACTTATTTACAACCTGGTTATTGTTATCCGATTCTTCAACTTTAAAAATATTATTCAAAAGAAAAACCGTACTGATAAATAGCATTAGGAAAAGAGAAGCATAGATGTAACTTTTTTTTATTTTTATTCTTCGATTGGGGCTGTAATAAATATTTTCACCGGGGAGTTTTTCTACGAGCGAATATACCGAGTCATCTCGCTCCGGTTCGTTCTTCTTCAATAGAATTTTCAAAATCGGGACTATTTCTTGCGGAAATGATTCACATTTTTCATTTAAACTTTCATCAGTAAAGTTAATTATGTTATTCAATGTCTCGTTAACATCTTTTCCGATAAAAGGATTCTTCCCGTCAAATAATTCGTATATCACAATCCCGGCTGAGAAAAGATCACTTTTGATTGTTAGTTTTTGTCCCAGTATTTGTTCAGGCGACATATAACCCGGTGTACCAACAACAGAAAATTGTGATGTAACAAAATTCTCACTTCCACCGGTTGCAAGTCCAAAATCACCAATTTTAAGATGACCATCTTCTGCAATTAAAATATTTTCTGGTTTTAAATCCCGGTGAACAATCTTGTTCTCATGGGCATTTTTTAAGGCTGAAAAGAGTTGCTTAACAATTAGGAAACGAGATTCATTTCCTTTAATTCCTTCCTGAAGAAGAGTACGAAGATTTTTGCTTTCAAAATATTCAAAGGTAATATATAGAAGATTTTCGTGTGAACCTGAATCAATAGCTGAGATAATTCCAGGATGGCTAAGAGATTCAAGAAGTCTTGATTCTCTTTTGAACCTTGTTATTATTGATGGATCAGGAAGCCCATCTGTTTTAAGTGTTTTGAGGATTACAATCTCTCCGGATTTTATATCCTCAGCTAAATAAACGGCAGAGTGATCATCTTTCTTTAAGACCGAGTTCACTTTGTAATGAGCTATTTGAAGAGTTCCGTTTAGATTTACCATTATTATTTATAATCCAGCTCTTTCAGTTTTAGCTGTACCCATCTAACAGAAACGCCGAGAGATTCAGCAGTCTGTGTGCGATTACCGTTATGTTCTTCAAGTCTTTTCAGAAGGAGCTGCTTAATAAGATCATCTAAAGTTCCACTATAAATTAGATCAGCCGGATTCTCTTCAATAATAATTTGGTCTTCATCAATTCTATCTCCGTCAGATAAAATTATTGCACGCTGAATTACATTCATAAGCTGTCGAACATTCCCGGGCCAATGATATTTCTCAAGTTTAATTAGGGCAAACCGACCAAGTTTGATTTCTTTCCCCGCAAGTTTTTCGATGAAATGTTTAGCGAGCAGAGGAATATCTTCCTTTCGCTCTCGAAGTGGTGGAATTCGAATCGGGAAAACATTCAATCTGTAGAATAAATCTTCTCTGAATGTCCCCTCTTTAACAAGTTGATTAAGATCCTTATTAGTAGCAGTAATTATTCTAACATTTATTTTCCTTACATTCGTATCACCGATACGAATAATCTCTCGATTTTCCAATACTCTAAGAAGTTTCGCCTGAAGTGCAATGGAAATATCAGCAATCTCATCAAGGAAAAAAGTACCGTTATCTGCAGCTTCAAGTAGACCTTTTTTATCAGTTGCTGCTCCGGTAAATGCTCCTTTTTTATAACCGAACAATTCGCTTTCAAGAAGTGAATCTGGAATCGAACCGCAAAATTGAGCAAGAAAATAGTTTTCTCTTCTAATACTCAGTTTGTGAATAGCGTTAGCGGCAAGGTCTTTTCCCGTACCGCTTTCACCAAGTAAAAGCACGGTCACATCAGAAGCAGCTACACGATGAATAAGCTTACTCAAGTCTTTCATTGCTTTGCTGTTCCCAATCATATATGGTACGGTAACGAACTCTTCAACGCGTTGTTTTAGAAGAAGATTATCTTCAGTAAGTACCCTGATTTTACCAACGCGGTCGAGTGCAAGAGAAACAAGATTTGCAATAAAATTTAGAAAGATTAGATTAGAATCTGTAAACTCTCTTCTGTCAGATTGGCTGTCGGCAAGTATAACACCCCAAACTTCGCCATTTTTAATAAGCGGAACTCCTATTACTGAGCGTATCTGCTTAAGAAGAACACTTGCAAACTGAGATAACCCCTCGTCATTTTGTACATCGTGAAATAATACAGGTTGCTTTCTTAAAGTTACCTGTTTGAGAATCCCACCCGAAAAATCAGCAAGATTATTATTAACTTCTTTATTAACATTATTAGCAGCAATCAGAACGAAATCATCTTTTTCTTTTTCATATTTTGCAAATAAAACACGCTCTGCATTTACTACGTGGATAATCCAATCAAGCATATCGCGAATAATTTCATCTTCATAAACATCGCTGTTAAGAATTTGACTTATAGATAGAAGAGCTTCGAACTGATTCTTCGTCAGATTTTTTATATAGGAAAAATTGTTTAGTATATCCATAATTACTTTAATGTGAATCCAGCCGGTTTAGAGCGGGATCTGTTGTTAAATTCATCAACACACCAAATTACCCAAAAGAAATTATCACTTGTAGGAGTTACAGTAAGTTGAGTTTCCACTTGTATAGAAATATCATCTGAAGAAATATTCTCCTTCTTCCACAGAAGTAAAGGTTCAGGTTCATCAGTGTAAATTTCGATTTGATAGTTGAAACTAAATCCTGGTGTAAAACGTGTCCAGATAAGTTCGGGGGTATGTGTTTCAAGTGTATCTGAATTTATTGGTGAAAGAATAATGATTTCATCTCTGATAATTCTTTTTACTGTAGAACTGCCGATATTTAATGATTTACCACCGGAGGTTACTGCTTCTACATAAAAAGGTTTACCGATTATATCGTTGAAATTAATTAGATTGAGATCATAGTCCGTGAATTTAGCTTCAAAGTAATCGGAATTAATTTTATTAAGATTTACATTAATCGAAAGTTGGGGACAGCTTATTTTTAATGTATCAATATCATCATCAACATCCGATACTTTTGCTTCAAAATAGAGTAACAACTCTGTGCTGCTGTATTTATTCTTAACTACACTGTAAATTATTATTGAATCGAGCACAGGTAAAGCATTAAGACTTGGAGAGATCGTAACAGTTTTTCCTAAGTTCCAATCTACAAAAAAAGAATCGCTCGAAAAGCCTGGCTTTTCGAAAAGCAGCCATCCGTCAGTTGGAACTTTACACTGAATCATAAATGATCCATCATCTGCTGTTAATCCAAATAAGTTCTCTTGCCTCCAATGAACAATTGCATCTCCTATTACTCTTGAAGTCTTTTCTGCTGTGACTAATTTTCCTGTAATGACGTAAAGCTTATTGGAAGGATTCTCCGGATCAAGCGGATTTTCTCTTGGTGCATTACACGAATTTAGTGCTAACATCAAAAAGATGACGAATAAAAATAGTAATTGACTAACCTTTTGGAACATTGCTCAGATTGATTTTAATTTGTGGTAAAAATACAAAATAAATTGATTTACAAGAATAGTGAATAAGTCGTTTGTTGATGCAATAACAGAAAATATTTTAGTCTGATTAGACTTCTTTAAACAATGGGAGTAAAATTCTAATTGAAGTTCCCTTCCCTTTTTCGCTTTGAACTGAAATTGTGCCATTATTTTTTTCGATAAAATCTTTTACAATTATCATTCCCAATCCTGTACCTTGTTCATTATCTGTTCCCCTTGTGGTGAAGGAATTTTGTGAGTCAAATAAATTAATCAGTTCAACACTATCCATTCCAACACCATTATCTACTACTTCCAATTCAACTATATCATTTATCAAACCGGATTTAATTACAATAGAACCATCACTGTTTGTGAACTTAATTGCATTAGAAATAAGATTTCTAATTGCTGATTCAATCATACCTTTATCGGCATAAAGAGATAGATCATTTTCGCAATCGACCACTAATTTAATTCCTTTAGCATCTGCACTCATAATATATGGTTTGACAATTTCATCAATCAAAGATTTTAACTCAAGCTTCTCTTTTGAGGCGGTAATCATTTGTTTTTGTATCCTTGCCCAATCAAGCAGGTTTTGTATTAGTATTACCAATTGTGAAGATGATGTATGAATGTAGCCGGCAAACAATTTTGCTTCGGTTAAATTCTCGCTCTCAATTTCTTCATTTAATATTTCAGAAAAACCAATTAACGACAGAAAGGGGCTTTTCAAATCATGAGCAATTATTGCAAAAAGTTTATCCTTTGTTTGGTTTATTGCTTCAAGTTCCTGGTTACTGGTTTTTAATAACTCATTAAGTTTTTCAAGTTCATTTTTTTGTCGATGTATTAATCCGGTTGAGCGTCTCTGGCTGAAATAAAAAACAACAAGAATTCCGAAAATGACTAAAGTTAAAATGGTTATCAGGACAGAAACATTTCTTAAACTTTTTTGATGTTCAATATCCACAAGTTGAAGAGCATTTTTTTGTTTTAGTAATTCATTTTCTTGAAAAGTATTTTCGATCGTCATCCTTACATTTAGGTTGGAAATATTATGAATCAACTGACTATTGAAGAGGCTGTCTTTAAAGATTGTGTAATTTTGTAATGACTCAAATGCTTCTTCAAATTTGTTATTCTTGGTGTGAATTTGGGACAATAGTAGATAATTATCCCTTAATATTTCTAAAAGATTTTGTGTTTTCGATATTTGAATAGACTCATTAACTAAATCTTCTGCTTCAGCAATTTTGTTTTGAATAATTAATATTCTTCCAAGATTAGTTAAACTCATGGCGAGAGCATATTTATCAAGGATAGATTTGCTGGTATCAATTGCATATTCATAATACTGTTTAGCTTTAGTCAAATCTTTCATTGCTTCATAAGAACGTCCGATAGAGTTAAGCAGCAAAGAAACTCCGTTAAGATCCTTATCGTCTGATCTAATTTGATATGAAATACGGAAATGTTCCAATGCTTTTTTGGGGTCACCTCTATCCAAATAAAGTTCACCAAAATTTGAATGCGAATAACCAATTCCATTCAAATGCTTTAGAGAATCGGCAATTCTTAACGCCTCTGTAAAAGTCTCTTCGGCTAATTTGTCATATTTCAATCTCTTATAAATTAATCCAATATTATTAAGCAATAATGCGTAAGCAGTACGGTTTCCGATTTGCTCACGCAATTTTAGAGCATGTTGATAATACTTAAGAGCATTCTCATAATCACCATATTTCCAATATGCCACACCAAGGTTTTGAACTGCATTGCCGAGTGATTGGATATTATCAATCTTTTCTCTCAGTGTTACTGCTTTTTTGAAATTGTCAATCGCTTTTAAGTTTTCTCCGAGCTTCCAATAAATCAGACCAAGATTATTATAAGCAAATGCTTCTCCCACTTTATTTTTCAAGCGGATATTTACTTCAAGAGAATTTGTATGGAAAATTATTGCACTATCTATATTGGGAAGTTTTTCATAATTGAGGGCAAGATTTGTATTGACCATTGCCAATAAAGAATCGTTTTTATTGGTCTTCAATAAGTTTAACGCTTCGTGTAAAATTAAATTTGCGTTTTTATAATTTTTCGATTTGATTTCAGCATCACCAAGATAGTTTAACGCAGATATTAGTCCTTCATTATAGTTTAACTTTTTTGCCAATTCTTTAGCTTCTCTGGCATATTCCAATTTAGTTTCAAGATTGGATACGCCCAACTCAAACGAATATTTATTCAGACGTTTAACCCGTTCAATACCGGTTAAAGGTTTAAGAATCGAGTTTAAACTGTCAGTATTGATTTGCGCATTTAAGTCTATAAGAAAAGCAAATATCAATACACCGAGACCGAAATATTTAATCATATATATCTGTTTCATACTTTTTTGAGATGGTAATCTAATAATATTTTTATTTAGAAACCTTAATTCATATAAATATATAATCGTGAAAAATCGACAAAAATTTAGTAATAAATTGGTATTTTGTCTCAACTTCTTTACTTAATGGTTATAATAAACTATTTTCGACACGGATTTAATGATGATTTTGATTATATAATTTTTATTAGAAACTTTATTGAGTAACAAAGCAAAAAAAATATTAATCACCGCCCATCGAGGTGCTTCAGGCTATGCGCCGGAAAATACAATAGCCTCAATAAATAAAGCCATCGAGTTTAATGCCGACATTATTGAAATTGATGTTCATGAAACTAAAGATGGTGAAATAGTTCTTCATCATGATTTCACATTAAAGCGGACTGCAAAAATTCAAAAATTAATAGCAAACCTTACGATGAAAGAACTTTCCGGTCTTGATGTAGGTAGTTGGTTTAGCAATAAATTCATTGGAGAAAAAATTCCATCACTTAATCAAACCCTTGATCTCATAAATGGGAAAGCATTACTTAATATCGAGTTGAAATCTGGAATCCATCAACAGCGACTCGCAGAAAAAGTGACAAGTGTTATTATGGATCGTGAATTGTTCACCGATTGTTTTGTGACTTCATTCGACTTCACATTAATTGAAAAAGTGAAAAGTATCTCTTCAAAAATTAAAACAGGTTATATCTTTTCGATTTTCAACAATATCAATCCCAAAACAATAGAAAAAGTCGACATACTTAGTGTCAATCATCGTTTCTTGTCAAAAAGACTTATCAAATTTGCTGAAGGAAAGAAAAAAGAAATTCATGTTTGGACGGTAAATAAAGAGAAAGAGATTATACGATCAATCAACTTAGGTGTAGACTCCATAATAACAAACTTTCCTGACAACGCCGTTAAGATTCGTGATAATCATGGATGAACAACTCGACTTTTGCCGTGTAAAAAAAATCGACGAGAAGGGATTCGGATTCCTAAAAAGTCTATATTATCCATTTGATATTTTTTTCCACTTTTCACAAATAAAAAAAGATGAATTCCGCGAAAAACTTAATGATATGAAGCGGGGAGAATTTTTGCTTTACTTCTTATCAAAAGATGTTCCCGGTGGAAAAAGAAAAGTGAAACAAATATGGTATTCTCTTAAAGATGTGCCTCAGGAATATTATTCTTCTTTCATCAATAGAATTATTGAAGAATTTCAGTATGGGAAAACAAATCTTTTCGATTTATTATATGCTTACAAAGAGTTTAAAGAATTAGACTTACTGAACAATGAACTAATTGAAAGAATTCTGACTGCTGACAGAATCCTTAAATTACCAACCACTATTATTCCTTATCTAACCGAAGAGGAAATTGTTCTTTTTAAGAAACTCCTAAATTATGATCAATTAAAAATTTCTGACAAAAAACCTTTTTGGTTTGATGACATTCCTTAAAGCGATTTTACTTAATCATTGTTAATAACATTTTAGCCGGAGATTCGGCACGCAAGCCGTGTGGAATATTAGCCGGCATTAACAAAATTTCTCCCGCTTTTACATCAAACGGTTTGCCGCCGATTGTTATTTTCATTACACCATCAACCATATAAACAAGCGCATCGTAAGGGGTCGTATGCTCGGTTAATGATTCATCTTTATCAAATGCAAATAATGTGACATTTCCATTTGGCTTTTTGATTATCTGCTTACTAACGATTGCATTCTGCTGATAATCAATTTCATCAATTAAACTATTTGATGATAAGTTTTC
>Ga0351874_1006_pt2 | contig 60269 bp, 58 predicted proteins | sample BONcelFGM3001C13_FD_206790 | JGI IMG/M metagenome (GOLD analysis project Ga0351874, IMG submission 206790) | Enriched cells from coal bed in the Powder River Basin, Montana, United States - BONCAT cells FGM rep3 HSBNCT.FGM.300.1.C13 ...
ATTATAGGATTGTATGAAAGTTATTGATCATCTTGCGCAGGCGAAAGAACCTTTTATCAGTTTTGAAATTATACCTCCAAAACGAGGAGGAGATATTAAAAGCCTTTTAGCAGTAATTGAAGACCTTGTTAAATTTAAACCGCCTTATATTGATATCACAAGTCATGGTGCTGAAGTAGTTTATGAAGAAACTGCAACGGGCATTCAAAAAAAAGTAATTAGAAAACGTCCGGGTACGTTAGGAATTTGTGCATTAATTCAGAATAAATATGACATAGATGCAGTTCCTCATATCCTCTGTAAAAATTTTACACGGGAAGAGACGGAAGATTTCTTAATTGAACTTGGATATTTGGGAATTGATAATGTGCTTGCAATTCGTGGTGATGATAATGGATTTGTTAAACCTGTTCCTAAAGGAAGAAGTGCAAATGAATACGCCGTAGATTTAGTTGCTCAAGTAAAGGCGATGAATAACGGTCAATATCTTGAAAAAGGTTTATTAGATGCAAAAGCTTCAAATTTTTGTGTTGGGGTGAGCGGCTATCCCGAAAAACATTTCGAATCTCCCAATCTCCGAACAGATATTAAATATACTAAAGATAAAATTGACGCAGGTGCTGACTATGTGGTTACTCAAATGTTTTTTGATAACAATGCCTATTTTGATTATGTAGGGAGATGTAAAGAAGCCGGAATTAATGCTCCGATAATTCCAGGACTTAAAATTCTAACATTGAAATCACATTTAAACACTATACCAAGAAACTTCTACATTAATTTACCGGATGAATTAACAAGTGAAATAATGGAAGCAAAATCAGAGCATGTACTTGAAATAGGTGTTAATTGGGCTGCAAAGCAGGTAGAAGAATTATTAAATGCCAATGTTCCAAGTATTCATTTTTATATAATGCAAAATTCAAAACCCATCAACTTGTTGATGAAAAAACTAAACTTAAATATAGAGAATCACTTTGTCTCTTAATGATATGTTAAAACTAAGGCGTGAAAAATATCCCAAATTGAAGTGGGGAGCAGCCGGACTTGGTAGATTTAGTGAAACTGCTTTCATTCCATCACTATATCTTGTCAGAAAGGCAAAACTTCAATCGATATTTAGTAACGATGCTAATCGCTCAAGATCTATTGCTGAAAAATTTTCTGTACCAAATCATTTCAATAACTATGATGAATTTTTAAATTCAGGAATAGATGTTGTCTACATCGGGAGCGCAAATATTCATCACTATGAACAAGTTATTAAAGCAGCCGAAGCCGGCAAGCATATCTTATGTGAAAAACCATTATCAATTACTTCTGCACAAGCTGAAGAAATGGTTAATGTTTGCAGGAAGAATAATGTTCAACTTGCAGTAAGTTATGTTTACAGATTTCATCCCTTAATTCAAAAAACCAAAGAGTTGATTGATTCACAATTACTCGGGAAAATTATTGCCATAAATACATCGTTCAACATTAATCTAACTCCTGATGATAACTTTCGATTTAGTAAAGCATTAAGCGGTGGCGGTGCAGTTAGAGACCTTGGCTCTCACATGATTGATCTGCTTCGTTTTTTTGGAGGTGAAATAAACTCTATTGATGGTGTGATGGATAATGTTGTTTATAAAAATGAAGTTGAAGATTTTGCATCGGGTATTGTTCAGTTTGAAAAAGGGGGATATGGAACTTTTCAAGTTTCTTACAGTAGTATGAAATCATTAAATCGCATTGAAGTGATTGGGCATAAAGGAGCTGTAAATATCGACAATTTGGTCGGACAGCGTTACCAATCAGCAAAATTATCGATACTCCTTGAGGGAGAAGCAAGAAAGGCTTTTAGAAAACGGGCAAATAAATTATATCGTTTATTGAGTTCTATAAATAAAGCATTTCGTAAAAACGAAACACCACTTGTTACCGGTTATGATGGACTTGTTAACATGAAATTGATTGAACAGTTTGAGCTAAAATGTCACTCAAAAAAGAATTAGTTGAAATTTGCCACAAGGTTTATGCTAAAGGTTTTGTTGCGGCATTTGATGGCAATCTTTCTTTAAGAACACCGGATAATACTTTTTTAATTACTCGCTCTGCTATTTGCAAAGGAGACGTTACCGAAGATGATATTATTGAAATAGATTGTTATGGAAATGTAATTAATGGATCGGCTAAAATTTCTACCGAAAATAAAATCCATCTCTTCATATATAATAATCGAAATGATATTAATGCCGTTATACATGCTCATCCGGTTTATACCACTGCAATCGCATCTTCTAAAAACATATTAGATCGTCCGGTTTTTCCTGAAGTAGTATTAACGATTGGAAGAGTTCCACTTTGCAAATATGCAACTCCTTCAACTGATGAACTTACTGAAAGCATGAGACCGTTTGTAGGTTTTGCATCTGTTTTTTTATTGCAAAATCATGGAGCAGTTGTAGCCGGTAAAAATATAAATCATGCTTATTACCTAATGGAAAAATTGGAGCATACAGCAAAAGTGTTGATTAATAGTGAAATTCTTGGGGGAGCAAATTTAATTTCATTTGAGAAATTGGAAGAACTATACTCAATTGCTGAATCAACTTACGGTCTCGAAATCAAAAATGAAAATAAATTCCTGGATTGAGAATATTTAAATGAAAAATGAAAAATTGAAAATTGCACTTTTTGTCGGCGGTGCATCATCTGAAAGAGAAGTTTCTAAACTTTCCTCAAAATCTATTTATTCCGCTTTATTGAGTTTGGGACATGAAGTAATATTGATTGATCCGGCACTCGGGAATAAACAATATACCGGGAGTGAAAAATATTTTTCACCCGATTGCGAAGTTAAAGTAAGTACTAAAAATTATTCTGCTGCAGTTAATTCAATAATGAAAGACGAAATAGACCTTGCATTTCTTGGATTACATGGAAAATGGGGTGAGGACGGAACAATTCAATCTTTATTGGAATTATGCGGAATAAGATATACTGGTTCCGGTGTTCTTGCAAGTGCACTTTCAATGGATAAAGGAAAAGCAAAAATTATCTATCAGGATAACGGGGTGTTAGTTCCCAAAGGTCTTGTAATATCAAAATCATCATATTCTTTCAAGGATATTCTCGAATCTATAAAAATGAGTCTGGGTTTTCCAATTGTTGTTAAACCTAATGATGAAGGTTCAACAATGGGTTTAACAATATGTAATGATGAAAATGAGATCGATAAAGCAATTGAGTTTTCTTTTCAGTTTTCTAATAAAACGATAATCGAAGAATTTATTCCGGGACGTGAACTAACTGTCGGTATACTTGATGATAAAGTTTTACCCGTACTGGAAATCAGACCTAAACATGAGTTATACGATTTCGAATGTAAATATACTTCCGGAATGAGTGAATATATAGTTCCGGCTCAAGTTGATGATGATACTTTCAAACATATTCAAGATCAAGCGTTAAAGGCTTATAGATCTTTGGGCTGCAAAGGATATGCGCGAGCTGATTTTAGATTGTCACCGGAAGGAAAAAGTTATTGTCTGGAGGTTAATACACTTCCGGGTATGACATCAACAAGCCTTATTCCTAAAATGGCTAATGCAATAGGTATATCATTCGAAGAACTTATTTCACAAATTGTAAACCTTTCCTTCGACAATGGCTATTAATAAAAAAAGCATATTTTTCTTTATCTATATATCGGGTATACTTCTTTTTGTAGTCTATTTAACTTTTAATGAGTATGGATTTCTGAAATATTTTGGCTTGAAGTCGGAAATTCAAGTTGTTCAGGATGAAATAAAATTCTCTGAAGAACAAAATGAAAGATTAAAAATGGAAATTGATTCTCTTCAAAAAAAAGTTAGATATAAGATTGAAAGAATCGCACGCGAAAAATATGGAATGAGCCTTCCAAACGAATCAGTAATCAAACTAGAGATTAAATAGTTATAATATGGAATTACCAACTGTTCCATTAGCAGAACGTGTAAGACCAAAATTCATTGAAGATTTTTTTGGACAAAAACATCTGCTTGGTGAAGGCAAACCTTTATTATTAATGCTGCAAAAGGATTTACTTTCTTCATTCATTTTATGGGGACCACCTGGAACCGGCAAAACTACAATTGCATTTTTAATTGCACAAAAAACTAATTCCGATTTTTATAGAATTAACGCAATATCTTCAGGTGTTAAAGACATACGTGAAGTTATAAATAAAGCAGAGGAAAATCTTAAAAATAGTATTCGTACCATTTTGTTTATTGATGAAATCCACCGTTTTAATAAATCGCAACAAGACGCACTTCTTCATGCCGTTGAAACGGGAAAAATAATTTTAATTGGTGCCACGACAGAAAATCCTTCGTTTGAAGTTATTCCGGCACTCCGCTCTCGAATGCGCATTTATACACTTACAAATTTGAGCAACGATGAATTAATTCATATACTTCATTCCGCTATTCGGAAGGATGAATTTCTATCCAAACTTAATATTTCTTTTGTTGATGAAAATTATTTGGTCTTTATCTCCGGTGGTGATGCCCGAACAATGTTAAATGTTTTCGAAAATTCTATTCTGAATACTATTAATGATGACTTGATTAATATTACACAAGCTGTTATTGAGAATGTTATTCAAAGCAAAAATATTTTTTATGATAAAGAAGAAGAACATTATAATATAATCTCTGCTTTTATTAAGAGCATAAGGGGAAGTGATCCCGATGCAGCTTTATATTGGATGGTGCGAATGTTAGAAGGGGGAGAAGACCCTTTATTTATTGCCCGCCGGTTAATAATACTTGCATCAGAAGATATTGGGAATGCATCTCCAAATGGACTTGTGCTCGCAGAAGCCTGTTTTTCGGCAATTGAGAAAATAGGGATGCCTGAAGCGAGAATTGTTTTAGCTCAATGTGTAACATATTTAGCAGCTTCACCAAAAAGTAATTCTTCATACATGGCTTTGGAAAAGGCTTATGAGGTTGTTAGGAATAAACCATTGTATAATGTTCCACTTCATCTTCGGAATGCTCCAACTGCATTAATGAAAAACTTGAACTATGGAAAGAACTATAAATATCCTCATGATTTCACTAATAATTTTATAGAAGAAAAATATCTACCTGATGAATTAGTGGGGGAACAATTTTATTTTCCCAATGAAAACGGGCAGGAGAAGACACTTAAGGAAAGACTAAAATTCCTTTGGAAGAAGTATAAAAAATATAATTAGAAACGAATAAACATTTTACCCGGTAATTGTTTTATTAGTCCACGAAACTCCAATGACAAAAGATGCACCAGACTATCTGAAGATGATAATTTGCTCATTTGAGAAATTGTATCGATATGTTTGGGCTCATTATTTATTACTTCAAAAATTTTAGCTTCAAACATATTTAAATCAGCCGGAGGTTTTACCGGTTGCACCCCAATTACAGGTTTAAGTTTCAACTCAAGCTCACTAAAAATATCTTCAACATTAAGAACTAATTTAGCTTCTCCCTTTTGAATTAAAAGATTCGTCCCTTCAGATTGAGGTAATCCAATATTACCCGGTATTGCAAAAACTTCTCTATTTTGATCTAATGCAAATTCAGCTGTTTGCATTGCTCCACCTGAAACTCCTGATTCAATTACGAGCGTTCCGAGGCTTAACCCTGAAATTATTCTGTTTCTTCTCGGAAAATTTTGTGCATCCGGTTTAGTCCCAATCTCATTTTCTGAAATCAATATTCCTTTTTCAGCAATCTCGTCTCGCAGTTTTCTGTTCTCTGGCGGATAAACAATATCTAAACCATTACCAAGTACTGCGATTGTTCGACCATTATTTTTTAGAGCACCATTATGAGCTGCAGAATCTATTCCTCGAGCTAATCCGCTTACTACTGTAACTTTTTGTTCAACTAATGAGGAAGCAAAATTTTCAGCTTGGATTTTTCCGTAATTAGTAGGATTTCTTGTCCCTACTATTGCGATGGAATATTTATCAGATTCTTCAAAATTACCTTTGAAGTAGAGCAATAATGGTGGATCGTAAATCTTTTTAAGAATTTGCGGGTAGTCTGAATCCCAAATTGTTACAATTTTTGCATTCAGTTTATGAAGTTTATTCAATTTATCATTGAATGAATTTTCAATCTCAATTTTACTTTGTCTTGCTTTCACAATTCTCTTAGCTAAATTCGGACCTATTCCATCAACACTTGATAAAGTTCTGTAATCAGAATTAACTATGTTATCAAACTTTTTCAATTTGAGTAACAGATTTTTTACTTTGATTGGACCAATCCCCTCAATGGAGAGTAGGAGTTGCAGATTAACAAGTTGATCAAAAGTTAATTTTGACACGATAGGAAGTTATTTATTTGTGGGTATGTCTAATTTATCTACATGAGCAACAATAATCGAATGTACCGGTGCTTTATTGTGCCCTAAAATTTGTTGAACTGCGTCACCTTCCTGGGTAACAAGAACCGTATCTCCTATTCCGGAATCAATAAGATCAATTGCAATTATATCCTGTTTCTTTTTGAAATTACCTGAAAGATCAATTTCATTAATGATAAGAAGTTTATGCCCCTTTAATTCATTGTTTTTTTGAGTTGATACAATATTCCCCTTAACCCTAGCTAAAAGCATTAGTTATCCTTCTTGAGAAGTATTTGAAGATTCTTTTGGCCTAAAAAATATTGAAAGAGGAAAAATTATTAAATATGCAACGAATAGAAGAATAGGAGATATAATTAATGATTCTGTACTATCCCATGTGCCTACAGAAAGGAGATAATAACCAATAATGCTCACTAAAATACCAACCAATAGTAAGATATAATTTTTTTTCTCCCAATAAATCTTAAATGGTGATATAGTTTGCTTTTTAACAGTTCTAGTAGTTTTTTTTACTTTAGATGCCATATTAACTCCGTTATTAAAATAAAAACCCAGTGCTGGGGGAAACACTGGGCTGTCTGTTATATCTCGTAAGCCAGGGGAGAAACCTACGAGAAAGACAATGGAAATATAAACGAACAGATACTATTTGTCAAGTATCAAGAATAAAATATAAAAAAATTATTTACTTATTTGATAAACAATTTTTCGAATAGTATCAAATTGTAAATATGGATACTCTTCTCTAATTGCATCAATGGCATCACCGGCACTAATTTTGCTTGAACGCAATGCTTTAAACTTTTTTCTAATCTGGTAATCCCGGACTGATTTTTCATCAATTAGTCCATGTGCATTTAATAAGTCATAAATATCATCACTTATTAATTCATTTAAAGGATTGCTGATTTTTGCTATTATGGTTTTCATAGCATTACCCTTTCTTTCTTTTTTGTTTATTAGACGCTTAACATGATCATAGGTATCAAAAAACTCTTATTCACCTCGATTTATTTTTATAACTAATATAACAACAAAAAACCGACCAGAGAAATTCCCTAAATCGGTAATAATTTGCTACTCTGGTTATCCAGCTATAATTTCCTGACATTATGTTAAAATTTGAAACTTAGCAGATGGTAGCAAATCGAACGATAAAATCTTCCTTAATTTTTGTTACAAAAATATGAAATAAATTATTAATGTCAAGCAAAAGATTTTCAGAGTTTACCCATTTTTATGAATTGGGGATTTATGGAAGAGGGAGTAAGAAGGATGCCCCAAATAAACTTGCCCCCGAAACGGGTTTATGGATTGTCATATTTATAAATCTAACCACTATATCAACGATTGTGTAATAAAGAAAATCAAACTACTTTTTAAGAGTTTAACTTTCTGAATAAGATTCTGTTATAATAAATCAGTATAGTTTCTAATCTTGCTGACTAACTTGTTGATTAAGTCTATTGCTGTCGTTAAAAGAGAGAACATATTATGTAAATATTGATATGTTAATACGCGAATATCCTAAAGATTGAACTCCGCTTTCATCACTCTGAGTAGAAGCTCTATTCCCCGGCATTTAAGTGATTCCACATAGATTTTATATGCGGTTTTTATGTGCGATATCGGTTATTCTGTTGAGCATTTCACCAAAATAAATCGTTTTTAATAAGCTCATATCTTCTCCCAATTTTTTACTCGTTCGTTTGATTCTTCCGCCGATTTTTCTTATAATTGTTTTTCCTATGTAGTGCTATATGGTGTACCCCGAAACATGGAGATAGAAAAGTCATTCTGTTAATGTGGCAATAAAAATCAAGCAGCCACAGCATGACACGGATTAGAAAAATATGCAGTAATGCATTCAAACAAAAGTAACTTTTGAAGCAATAAAGGGGTACCAAACTCATGATGAGTTTAAGAAAGAATATTAAATTCATCCAAATGCAATTAACAGCTGAAAAGAAAAATTGTTAAATTTCAATTTGTTGACGGGGATAAATTGGAAGATGCACTTCTGCTTACATAAGGAGTTGATAAGGGATTTGATTATGTTACTTCGGTTGAAATTAACAGACCTGATACACCATTGTAAAGGAAACAAAATTACAACTAAGATTTCTGATAATTCGTTATTAAAGAGTGGAGATAGAATCAACATTATTGGAATTAAAACACTTCCATAAGATTTTAGTACAACAATAGTCGGTGAAGTTTTCCGTTTCGAAAGAATTAGCATTTCCAAAGGTTCCTCGACATTCAAAAAAGGTATTGAAAAACCTACAGATTTTTGTTGTAAGCCGATTTATCGAGAACTGAACTGATGAGAAGCTATAACGCTTTTAAATTAATGCTTTTTTCAGAAGAGTTTTATTAATTCCTTATAAATTGGATGACTAAAATAAACACGGAAAATTCTCAATTGTTATTAGTTGATAATGTACTTAGCTTTATAAGAAGTAAAAGTGTTATTGATAGTAATAATTTAGGAAGTAAAGTCTGGTTCTCATCAATTTTCAAAACTATATTAATCTAAAGAGTAAATAATGGTAGATAAAGATAAATCCCCAAGTTTTTCAGATTATATTTATATCCTCTTCAAGTGGAAGAAATTTCTTTTCATAAATCTTTTTCTTGTTGGGATTATCACAACCGGGATAGTTCTATTAATTCCGAATCAATATAAAGCCACTACAACAGTTATGATTCCTCAAGACAATTCGGGAGGTCTCGGGGGTTTATCTAGTTTATTAGGCGGCAAAACTTCAATTGCTGCTGCCGGCTCAAGACTTTTCGGAGTTTCTAATACGTCGGAAGATGTTTTATTAGGAATATTAAACAGCAGATCTTCTTTAGTAAATGTCATTAAAAAATTTCATCTAATGGAGTATTATGAAATTGATGATAACAATATGGATAAAGTAATTAAAGCGTTTAAAAACGATATCTCGGCAGATCCCAATGAATTTGGAATGATAGAATTCAGCATTATTAACAAAGACCCTAAAGTTAGTGCACGTATAGCAAATTATTTAGTTTCGTTAGTAGATAGTCTGAACATCAAATTCAATATCCAAAGAGCTAAAGCGAATAGAATCTTCATCGAAAAAAGGTATCTTCAAAATATTAAAGATTTGAGGAGTGCTGAAGAATCATTGTACAAATTTCAGAAAAAGTATGGTATTGTAGCCGTTCCAGAGCAGTTAGAAGTTACGGTTAAAGCCGCAGCGGAAATTGAGTCCCAATTAATTAAAAAAGAGATGGAATCATTCTTTATTAAGCAACAATATGGTGAAAATTCACCCCAGTACGGTGGATCATTGGCTGAAATAAATTTATTAAAAAAGAAAGTTCAAGAACTGAAAAATTCGACAAGCTTACGTTCTACTTCAAATGTACTTTTTCCATTTAAGGAAATGCCGAATATTGCTATAGAGTATCTTAGAAATTATAGAGAGATTGAAATTCAACAATCTGTTCTCGAAATCGTAATGCCAATGTACGAGCAGGCAAAAGTTGAAGAACAAAAAAGTATGCCTACGGTTATGGTAATTGATAAAGCAGTACCACCACAGTTAAAGGATAGTCCCAAAAGAGCTGCAATTATAGTTGGAATACTTTTTCTTTTCACCTTTTTCTTTATTCCGTTTGTCTTTTGGGGAGAAATCGCAAATAATCGAGAAGTTTTTAATAACCCACTTCAAGTTAAAGCAAGTTCTTTAACTCAAAAAATAATCAAGTTTTACAAGTTAAAGTTATAGCTTTAAGATGAGTTTATTAATAATAACTGTAATTTCTTTACTCAGTATTATATTAGGCAAAATAATTTTTAAAAAGTGGTTTAATCACTTGACACTGTATTGCATAATAATGGGAGGTTTAATTTTTTTTTATGAATTGAAATTACTCCCTTATATTGATATTACTCCATTAGCATGGTTCTATATTAGCTCTAGTTTTTTATCTTTTTCTCTTGGGATTTTGACTATAATTGCCACCAGGGATTTATCATTTAAATATCAAATTTTTACAAAAAGAGAAGATATTATCTTACCCATCTTTATAGATGGCGGTAGAACCATAAAATTCACACTTTTTTTTTTAAGTACTCTTTGTCTGTTTGCGGCTATTCAAAACTGGTTGGTATTAATTAAAATGTTTGGGAGTATCCCCGCAGTAATATTAAACGCAATTACGGTATATCGTATGACAGGAAGAGGTGAAATAAGTGGGATAATTCCTTATATATCTTATTCCGGTTATGTAGCAATTTTTTTCGCAGGGATTTATACTGCCTATAAAAGAAGGTTTTCACTCCTAACATTTTATCCTTTTATCGGTATTATTATTAAAGAGCTAGCAACGGTTGGGAGAGCTGGAATGTTATTTGCATTGATCGAATTTCTCTTATCATTTCTTTTATTTAGACACCTTCTAAATGATGATTTTACACAAAAGTATAAATTTTCAAAGATCAATTCTATATTTGCTGTCACTATATTGTTATTATTTTTCATCATTAGTTCTTCTTTAGTGAAAATCTCAAGGGGATCACCGGAAAGTTTCACAGGGACGAGCAAAGGGCTTAAACAACTTGAAAATAACTTAATTATTTCCCCTTCGCTTTATTTATATTTAAGTAGTGATATTGGTGTCTTTAATAAATATTTAAGTTCGAATGGAGATGGAACTAGTTTTGGACAAAATACATTTTTACCTTTTTATCTTTTATTAGCCAAATTTGGTATTGTTGAAAGGCCAAATGATTTTCAAAAAGGTTATTATATCCCGATGTGGACAAATACCGGTACATATATTCGCGAATTGCATGCTGATTTTGGTGTTGTGGGAGTTTTTGTAGGACCATACTTAATTGGTTTAATAATTACATGGCTCTGGTTTAGGTTTTATGAAAAGAAAAGCTTAATTGTGTTTTCTTTTCTTGTTTTTCTGAACCTAATCATAGGATTTTCTTTTTTAGTGATGGTTACTAGACTCTTGTACTGGTTTATCAGTTTATTTGTCATTGTTTTGCTGATACCTATATTAGAAAAATTAGCGACTAATTCACATGAAAAATCTCTCGAAAACATAAATGCAAGTATCTAAAATAAAGTATCCTTATCAAGGAAGAATTATTGTAAAAAACACTCTTTACAATCTGTTGGGTTATGGTATCCCATTATTGTTTGCCCTGTTTTTAATCCCCCCATTAATAACAGAACTCGGTACTGAAAAATTTGGAATTCTGACAATATCCTGGATGATGATTGGGTATTTCAGTTTTTTCGATTTTGGGATTGGTAAGGGATTAACTAAAGTTATTTCAGAAAAAATTGGTCTAAATAAAGTAGAGGAGATTCCGGGACTATTTTGGACTTCTTTATCTGTAATGCTAATAATTAGTGGTTTAATAATTTTATGCTCTTGGTTTTTTATTCCTTCTCTTGTAAATATTTTTAAGATATCAAAGAATTTGCACCAAGAAGTAGTAAATACTTTTTATGTGCTAATTCTTTCGATTCCAATTGTTTCCACAACAGCCGGACTTAGAGGTGTATTAGAAGCTTATCAAAAATTTAGTATAACAAATGTTATAAGGATCATTTTAGGAATTTTTACTTTCCTTGTTCCTTTATTAGTTCTAATATTTACTAGTAGTCTATTCTGGATAGTTAACTTTTTGGTTCTTGTTAGAATAGTGATTTGGGTTCTATACTTATTTCAGTGTTTTAAAATTAATACTGCACTAAAAGAAAAATTTATCTTCAATCTTACTTTTCTAAAACCAGTTTGGAAGTTTAGTATATGGATAACGCTTGCAAATGTGGTAGGTCCAATAATACTTTATTCAGATAGGTTTCTTATTGGATCTTTAATTTCGGCTTCTGCAATTACTTATTATTCTACTCCTTATGAGGTTGTTACAAAATTACTTTTATTGCCAGGAGCTCTAACTGGTGTATTGTTTCCAATTTTTTCGGCAAACTTTCTTAGTAATCCTGAAGCCACAAAAAGAATACTTTTGAGAGGTATAAAATTTGTCTTTCTAATTATTTATCCAGTAGTCTTCTTGATTATACTATTTGCCTTTGATGCAATGAATGTATGGTTGGGTGTAGAATTTGCCATCAACAGTTCTTTTGTTTTACAATTTCTCTCTCTGGGGATATTAATGAATTGTTTGTCAGCTATACCCAACAATTTTTTCCAAGGAATAGGTAAACCTAAAATACCCACTTTAATTAATTTGGGTGAACTTCCAGTGTATATAGCATTTATGTGGATAGCTATTAAAACTAATGGAATAAAAGGTGCGGCGGTTGCATATTTTATTGCGGCAAGCATAGATGTCTTTATTATGTATTTTATATTGAATAAAAAGAATCAGATTAAATTTGAGTCCAGGTCGAGTGTTTTTATATTTCTATTTCTGATAGTCATCTTAATAATCCCATTCTTCATAACTAATATATTTGGGAAAGTTATTTTTGCATATCTGTTTCTATTGTTTTTCGTAGCGGTTGTGTGGAAATTTTCGCTTTCAATTGATGAAAAATATATTCTTATATCAAGATTTAAGTTAATATTTAAATGACTTTAACTAAACAAAACCTTACTAATTATAAAAGTGAGTTCCTCACTTTCAATTTGATATGATGAAGAAATAGATGTTAAAAATTGCCGGTGTAACTATCTTATATAATCCTAAAGAAGATGTAATTGAAAACATCTTAAGTTATTTGGATCAAATAGAAATTTTGTATGTAATAGATAACTCGGAGAAGATAGAAAAGGAAATTATTCAAAGGATAAAAATTTTAAATCGGGTAAAAATACTTGAGAATTTAAAAAACATTGGGATTGCTGCCGCACTTAATAAATCTGCCGAACATGCCATTATAGATGGTTATGATATCCTTCTAATGATGGATCAAGATAGTAAAGTTTCAGAAAATTTTGTTGAAGAAATGATTAAGATGCTTCATCAAGATACTAAAATTGGATTAATATCACCATTTGTTATCCACCGTAATAACCCGAAAAATCCTCCCGAAGCAATGTTTGAGAATATATCTATTGCTATTACAAGCGGAAGCATTATGAGATTATCTGTCTTTGAAGATATTGGGAAATTTGAAGAAAAATTGTTCATTGATTACGTTGATCACGAATATTGCTTGAGGATGCGGTCTCATGGATATAAAATTGTTCAGCTAAACTCAGTTTTTATTTTTCATGATTTGGGCCATACTGAATGTAGAAATTTTCTATTTTTCAAAGTATTTCCAACAAATCATTCTCCTATTAGGTGGTATTATAGGACTAGAAATAGATTATACGTGCGTAAAAAATTTAGTAATACGTTCAAGGATTATGTTAAATTGGATAAACTAATTTTTCAGAAGGAATTATTAAAAATCCTTTTATATGAACGTGATAAAATTGAAAAAATCAAAATGATGATTCGCGGTTACATAGATTTTAAGAAAAATATTTTTGGTAAGTTTGATTGCTAATTTTAAGAAAAAATGTTGGTCGTGAATGGAATATCTAAAGACCAACGAAATTTCACAACCTTTTCCTTCCGTGTTCATTATAATAGTAAACTGGAATGGTTATAATGATACACTCGAGTGTGTAGAATCATTATATAAGATCAATTACAAAAACTATAAAGTAATTTTGATTGATAATGGTTCTGATACAAATGAGGTAGATAATATATGCAAAAGATTTCCTTTAAGTGTAGTCATTAGAAGTAAAGAAAATTTAGGATTCTCAGGTGGGAATAATCTTGGAATTGAATATTCAATTAAATCAGGTGCAGAATATGTACTTTTATTAAATAATGATACAGTCGTTGAGGTTGATTTTTTAAACAACCTAGTTGAAAATATTATAAAAAATGATCAAGTGGGTATTGCTGTACCCAAAATTAACTTTTACTCAAACCGAAATATTATTTGGTATGCAGGTGGGGCAATAAGTAAATTAAGGGGCTCAGGTTTCACAACTGGTTTTGGTGAGCAAGATTCTAAATATTTCGAAAACAAATATGTTACTTTTGCAACAGGTTGTTGTTTGTTAGTCAGAACGGATGTAATTAAGAAAATTGGATTAATGGACGAAAAATATTTCTTATATCTAGAGGATCTTGATTATTGCCTGAGAAATATTTTAGCTGGCTACAAGATATTATTTGTTGCTCAAAGTAAAATATATCATAAAGCAAGTATTTCTACGAAGAGGTATAATGTTCTACTTCCGCTTTATTATGTAACAAGAAATAGATTCTATTTTATAAGCAAATTTTATAAAAAATATTTTTATTTTATTTTTATTGTCATAACAGCAATTTTTATATTTAAGAGCATCATTTGGTTAATAACTGACCGAAGAAAAAAAATTAAGGTTGTAAAAAAAGCGTTTAAAGATTTTTTAGATAACAATATGGGAAAAAGTGTCGAAATATGAACATCGGAATTGATGCCAGACTTTTAGAAAGAAAAATTACCGGCATCGGTAGAATATTAATTATGCTTTTAAAAGAATTGCCCAAAATTGATAAAAAGAACAAATATTTTCTGTTCTCTTATGAAAAACTTAATTTTGGTGAGGATGATTACTATGAGAATATCCCAACGATGAAAAGTTTAGGCTCGCAGAAATTCTTTGCCCCATTTTGGATCAATTTTGTTTTGCCGAAATACTTAAAAAAAAATAAAATAAATTTATTTTTTTCGATTAATCAACTAATTCCTTTAGTTAAGATAAAAGGTGTTAAGTATGTGTTCGTTTTAAATGATGTTATTCATAAAGTGGATAGATCTTTCCATCCATTTATTTACAGAAAATATTTGCAGGTTTTCACTTATTTTTCTGTTAAAAGCAGTGATTCAATTCTTACCATTTCAGAGTATTCCAAACAAGATATTTTAAAGTACTACAAAGTTGATGAAAGTAAAGTTAAAGTTATTTACCCCGCTGCAGACACTGAATTTCGCCCAATGAACCTTTCAGAAAATGAGAAAAGTGAAATAAGAAAAACTTTAGGATTACCTGAGCATGTAGTCCTATACCTCGGTATGATCGAAAACAGAAAAAATATACTTGGAATTTTACGTATTGCTGATGAAGTATATTTGCGAAATAATAAAATAAAGTTTTTGCTGGCAGGGAAAATAGGGTATGGAGGTGAAAAAATTATGTCTGAGATGAGTAAACGAGAAAATGTTCTATATCTAAACAATGTTGATGATCAATTGCTTAAAAAATTATATAATATATCGTCAGTTTTTTTGTTCCCATCGTTTTATGAAGGATTCGGTTTCCCTCCACTGGAAGCTATGCAATCAGGGTTACCTGTTTTAGCTGCAAACAATAGTTCATTAATTGAAATAGTTGGGGTAGGTGGAATATTGCATGACTCCAACGATTACCACGCTTTTGTGCAGGATATTTTTAAACTAATTGAAGACAAAAAATTTGCAAGTGAGATGATAAATAAGGGAATTGAAAAAGCCAGAGAGTTTAGTATTCAAAATAATGTGCAGGGATTTATTGATGCATTTAATTCAGTTGAATAAAAATTTTACCTCCCATAATGTCAGTGTTTGTTTTATTTTGGGGTGTAGAATATTTTCCAAACTAATTAACAACAAAAACTAAATTTTATTAAATCGATGATTTATAACTGCTCAATTTATGTAATAGACTTGAAGAGTAATATTCGATGAAACAAATAAAAGCATTAATTATTGGTATTTCAGGGCAAGATGGTGCATACCTCGCCAAACATTTATTACAATTAGGATATGAAATTCATGGGACATCTCGTGATGCAGAGCTCTCAAACTTTTCTTCTTTGAGAGAGTTAGGTATATATGAAAAAATAAAAGTTCATTCTATGTCTTTGATAGATTTTAGAAGTGTGATGCAAACTATTCTGGAAATAAAACCTGACGAGATTTATAACCTGGCGGGGCAAACTTCGGTTGGTTTATCATTTGTACAACCTGTTGAAACACTTGAAAGTATAAGTATTGGTACTCTAAATATTTTGGAAGTCTTGAGATTCCATAAATTAGAAGCAAAATTTTATAATGCTTCCTCAGGTGAATGCTTTGGTGAAACTGACCTTAATGGAGCAAGTGAGGATGCTCAATTTCGACCAAGAAGTCCCTATGCAGTTGCAAAGGCTGCTGCTTTTTGGCAAGTAGCAAATTATAGAGAGGCTTATGGTATTTTTGCTTGTTCAGGAATATTATTTAATCACGAATCACCATTACGACCAAAGCGATTTGTAACAAAAAAGATTGTCAAAACTGTTTGTGAAATAAAAAAGGGGACACAAAATATTTTACCGCTTGGAAATCTAAAAATACATAGGGATTGGGGTTATGCCCCGGAATATGTAGGAGCTATGTCACTAATGTTACAACAAGATAAACCAGATGATTTTATTATTGCGACCGGACACTCAATAAGTCTTGAAGATTTCACAAGAATTGCATTCGGCACCGTTGGATTGAAGATGGACAATCATATTGCTATTAACGATAGTTTGATGCGCCCCTCCGATATTATTTATAGTAAAGGAAATCCATCAAAAGCAAACAAAATATTGAACTGGAAAGCAAAAGCTAATGTTGAGGAGTTAATCATGATTATGATTCAAAGTGAATTAGCAAATCTGTGATTCATAAACTTCCTTAATCTTTAAGAAACTATAATAAAGTTTCGAATTGAGGTATATTATTTATGATTATTGACAGTATCTTGAAATGTAGTTCAAGTTAAAGAGGAATGAAACGAACAAAAGAATTTATGGACAGCTTACGAACAAACAATATGAATTATTTAATCTGTTTTAATTTAAAGGTAAAAGTTTAATCAGAATCCTTAGATATAAAAATTCTTAAGTATTCTTATTATCCCGGCAGGTTTAGCAGATAAAGTATCCGTTGTTTGGAATCGATTTTTATTTTACTTTTTATTTATTATTCAACTTATGATTATTATATTCACTTTTTTTATCTTTTCATTGGTTTTACTTTTACACTCTTACTTCTTTTATCCTTTAGTATTATTTCTCTTGAATACACTACATAGAAAAAACTATTTAACAACTTCATTTGAGTTACCTAATATCTCAATCATTATCTCCGCTTATAATGAAGAAAATGTGATAGAAAAAACCATCAGAAATTTCATGCAATCCGATTATGATTTAAGTAAAATTGAAATCATAATCGGTTCAGATTTGTCCACTGATAATACAAACCAAATAATTGAGAAGTTGAAAATCGAATTTCCTAACATCGTCTTTTTACCTTTTACGACTCGAAGAGGGAAAGCTAATGTACTTAATGATTTGGTAAAAGTAGCTAAAGGCGAAATTCTAGTATTTAGTGATGCAAATACAATCTACGAAAAAAATGCAATAAAGGAACTCGTTAAATATTATGCAGATAAGCGAATCGGGGGTGTGTGCGGAAAACTAATTTTGCTCGATGTTGAAAAGGCGAAGAAGGAAGGAAGTCAGGAAAAAGAATATTGGGAATATGAATCATGGATTAAAAACATGGAAGGGAAACTTGGTATTTTGATAGGCGCAAATGGTGGAATTTATTCAATCCGTAGTGAACTATACATAAATATACCATCAGAGTTTCCAGTCATGGATGATTTTTATGTAGGGTTAAAAATTCTTGAACAACACAAAGATATGATTTATGCTAAAGAAGCAATTGCAACAGAGTATGTTGCCCCTACGGTTGAGTGGGAGTTTAAAAGAAAAGTTAGAACTATTAGCATTAATCTTGATTCTGTCAGATATGTAAAATCTCTTTTATCACCAAAATATGGCTTGATTTCTTTTGCTCTCTGGTCGCACAAAATTTTTCGTTGGTTAACACCTTTGCTGATGATTTTGGCATTTGTATCCAATTCATTTTTACTTGACCTGGAAGTTTTTAGATATTTCTTTGCTGCTCAGATTACTTTTTACATATTTTCATTAATCGGTTATTTTTTAGCAATAAAAAAAATCAGTATAAAACTATTTTCGTTTTGTTATTATTTTTCTGTGACAAATATTGCACTATTAGCAGGTATTTATAAATTCTTTACAAAAAAGCAGACTGCTGCCTGGCAATCAACCGAACGAGTATAATGAATAAAAAATTTACAACTACACTGATTTTATTAAGCGATTTCATAACATTAAATCTAACATGGATTTGTTTCTTTTTCTTAAGAATTGAAACCGGATGGTTTTTGCTTCTATCGGAGCCGTTATTTTTTGTGCCAATGTTAGCTGTCTATTTTTATTGGTTTATTCTTTTTTCTTTTGTCGGAATGTATCGAACATGGTTTGCTCTTTCGCGATTTGATGAAATATCTACTTTATTCAAAGCTTCTTTTATTGGAGTGATTATCTTATTCTTTTTGATTTTTGTTGATGATGTTTCGCATGGTGTGAATTCTGAAAATCGTTTTCTGATATTTATATACTGGGGAATTCTATTTGTTTCTGTCTCTTCCGGTCGTTTAATTATTAGAAGTTTACAACGTAAATTATTAATTAAAGGTATCGGACGTAAAAATGCGCTAATCGCAGGCTTCAATAAAAAAGCGCACGAACTAGAATCTGAAATATCTAATCATCCTGCACTTGGACTTGATATTGTTGGCTATCTTGCTGTTTATCCTGAGAACATAGGTAAAACGCATAATAATATTGATGTGATTGGTTCCGTTGAGGAAATCGAGAAAATAATTCCGGAAAGAAATATTCAGGAAATAATTATAGCACTTGAACATCATAATGAAGATATTCTTATCGATATTATTGGCAAATGTGAAAATAAAAATATCGGTTTAAAGATTGTTCCGCATCTTTATGAAATTTTGAGCGGGCAAGCGCGTACTGCTCAGCTTTACGGTCTTCCACTGATTGATATTAATCCACAATTGATGCCTGAGTGGGAGAAAAAAGTTAAGCGAATTCTTGATGTTTTTATTTCTTTTATTATATTAATTGTTGCATCACCGATATTTTTGTTAATAGGATTATCTATTAAACTTGATAGTAAAGGACCTGTATTTTATCGTCAAGAAAGATGCGGAATGAACGGTAAATTATTTAAGGTTATTAAATTTCGTTCTATGAGACAGGATGCAGAAAAACTTACAGGTCCCGTTTGGTCTCAAAAAGATGATCCGAGAGTTACGAAAGTAGGCAGATTTTTAAGAAAAGTCAGATTAGATGAAGTTCCCCAATTTATAAATGTGTTAAAAGGGGAAATGAGTCTTGTTGGCCCACGCCCGGAGCGACCGTTCTTTGTAGAAAAATTATCGCAAGAAATTCCTTATTATTCGAGAAGACTAAAAGTACGTCCGGGAATAACCGGATGGGCACAAGTAAAACACAAATACGATGAAACAATTGAAGATGTAAAAGAAAAAATCAAGTTCGATCTTTTTTACATTGAAAATATGTCTCTACGTATGGATTTTAAGATATTATTTCGTACAATTTTTGTAGTCCTTTTCGGTAAAGGACATTACGATTAGAATTTTTTATAAATTAATTATAAAGTTAGAATGTCAAAATCAGTTATTATAATTCCTACTTACAATGAAATGGAAAATATTCCAAAGTTAATTCCGTATATCTTTTCATTGTATGAATCAGATGTTGACATACTAATTGTTGATGATAATTCCCCTGATGGGACATCTGATTACGTAAAATCATTAATGCCTAATGAACCTCGCCTACATCTGATTACCAGAGAAAAGAAAATGGGATTGGGAACAGCTTATTGTGCAGGTTTCAAATATGCAATCGAGAAAAAATTTGATTTCATTTTTGAAATGGATGCTGATTTTTCTCATGATCCGAAAGAGATAGCTAACTTTTTAGAAGCTGCTCAAAATAGTGATCTTGTCCTGGGGAGTCGTTATAATTCCGGTGTTAACGTAATCAATTGGCCTATGCAGCGGTTGTTGTTAAGTTATTTTGCAAATAAATATACACGGGTTATAACCGGAATGCCTATAAGTGATGCAACTGGTGGATTTAAGTGTTTCAGGCGAAAAGTTTTAGAATCAATTGATCTTGATAATATACATTCAAACGGATATTCATTTCAGATTGAAATGACATTTAAAGCCTGGAAAAAAGGATTTCGGATTACAGAAATACCTATTGTTTTTACAGACCGCCAAATGGGTAAATCTAAAATGTCACAAAAAATAGTACGTGAAGCAGCATTAATGGTTTGGAAATTACGTTTCCGAAGCATTGTCGGAATTTTATAAGAGGGAAATTTGGATCTCTCCATCATTATTGTCAATTACAATGTAAAAGAATTTCTACAGAACCTACTCCATTCTATAAGTAAAGCTACAACTAATATTAGTTCAGAAGTTATTATTATCGATAACGCATCCGATGATGGAAGCATCGAGTTACTCCAGGAAAAATTTCCATGGGTTAACCTGATTATCAATAAAGAAAATATTGGTTTCAGTAAGGCAAATAATATCGGATTGAAATTAGCTAAAGGGAAATTTCTGCTTCTATTAAACCCTGACACAATTGTACAGGAAGATACTTTTGAAAAGATGATTAGTTTTTTTGACGCACACATTGAAGCGGGATTGGCAGGTTGTAAAATATTGAACCCTGACGGAACGCTTCAACTTGCTTGTCGGAGAAGTTTCCCGGGACCATGGACCTCATTTTGTAAAGTAAGCGGACTTAGTAATTTATTTCCGAAGAGTAAATTATTTGCACGTTATAATCTTACTTATCTTGATGAAAATCAGACTTATGAAGTCGATGCAATTTCTGGTTCATTTATGATGATTCGTAAAGAAGTCTATGACAAAATTGGTGGGCTTGATGAAATATTTTTTATGTATGGTGAAGACCTTGATTGGTGTTATCGTGTTCAGAAATCAGGTTACAAAGTATACTATTATCATGGAACACAAATAATACATTACAAAGGGGAAAGCACAAAAAGAAGCAGTTTAGATGAGACAAAAGTCTTTTATGAGGCTATGCATTTATTTGTTCAGAAACATCTTGCATCATCTTTTTTAGTGGAAATAATTTTGCGAACGGCAATCATTCTCAGGAAGTTTATTTCATTTATTGCGAAGAAAAAACTGGTTTTTATCTCCCTCTTTTTTGACTTCATATTTTTCAATATTTCACTTTTGATTGCAGAAAAAATTTATGAAAGTTTTAGAGATTGGCGCGGTTTCCCCGACTTTTCTTTGTCTATTGTTTATACTATTCCTGCATTAATTCAAATTTTTACTTCAGCATTTCTTGGGGTTTATAATAAAGAACACATCGGCGTTTTAAAAAACATCGGGGCGATAATTGCCGGTTTTTTTATTCTATCTTCAATTACATATTTCTTTAAGGATTTTGCGTACAGTAGAGGGGTTGTAATAACTTTATATGTTACATTGTTGATTGTCCTTTCTACCTGGCGAATTGTTCTTAAAATGATTTATAGGATGGGTGTTCCGTCCTTAGAATTTTCTGCCTCAAAAGCTTTAATTGTAGGGAGTAATAGTTCCGCACTTGAATTAGCAAATAAATTAAAAAGTAAAACTTCATCTCTTTATTCTTTTATCGGTTTAATTAGTTTAACACGCAAAGATATTAATCGGGAAATCAACGGACTAACCGTAGTTGGAAGTATAGAGAATATTAAAAAAGTAATCCACGAACATAAAATAAATGAGGTTATATTTTCATCTGACGAACTTAGTTACAATAGTATGATGCAGATTGTTTCACAATGTCAAAATGAAAATGTTGAATTCAAACTTGTCGGTGGTGATCTTGATTTTCTTGTCGGAAAATCTTCTGTTAATTTGTTAAATGAAGTACCTCTTATTGGAATCAATTATAATATCTCCCAGTTTGTAAATCGTTTTTTGAAGAAGAGTATGGATTTGATTTTCTCGATTCTTTCAGTAATATTTTTCTTCCCTTTAATGATATTCCAACAAAAAGATGATGGGACTTATTCGCCAAGAAAATTAATTCAACAAATTCCGCAAGTACTTTTCGGCAAGATGAGTTTGGTTGGACCAAAATCTTTAAAATCAGACTCTAAATTATATCTTGGAAAACCGGGAATTACCGGACTGTGGCTGACCGAAGGAGACAATGAGGAAAACAACGAGAAATTAGATATATTTTACGCCAAAAATCAGAACATTTGGCTCGACCTGGAAATAATAGGAAAAACAATTTCACGATTTTTAATTAAACGGAAGTAATGATGGCAAAGACAATTTTAGAATTTGAAAAACCGATAATTGAGTTGGAAGAACGACTCACTCAAATGAAACGAATTTCTGATGATCTTAATATCGAAAGTGAAATTCTACTTATTGAAGAGAAAGTTAAACAACTAAAAGAGAGTGTTTATAAAAGTTTAACAAGATGGCAGCGTGTTCAACTTGCACGACATCCTGAACGCCCTTATACTCTTGATTATATTTATTTAATGACAGAAAATTTCGTCGAATTACACGGCGACCGATATTTTAAGGATGATAAAGCAATCGTGGGCGGATTTGCAAAAATCGATGAGTATAAAGTTATGATTATCGGTCATCAAAAAGGGCGGGATACAAAATCAAATGTTTATAGGAATTTCGGAATGCCGAATCCTGAAGGTTATAGAAAAGCATTACGATTAATGAAACTTGCCGAAAAATTTAATAAACCAATCATTACCATGCTTGATACGCCCGGTGCATTTCCTGGGCTGGAAGCAGAGGAGCGTGGACAAGCAGAAGCTATCGCAAGAAATCTTTTAGAGATGAGTAGATTAAAAGTGCCAATCATAGTTGTAATTATTGGCGAAGGGGCAAGTGGCGGAGCACTTGGAATTGGAGTAGGCGATAGAATTCTGATGTTAGAAAATTGCTGGTATTCGGTTATTAGTCCGGAGTCATGTTCAAGTATTTTGTGGCGTAGTTGGGATTTCAAAGAACAGGCTGCTGAAGCTCTTCGACTAACAGCTCCAGATCTTGTGGAACAAAAAATTGTTGATCGAATTGTCGCTGAACCTTTTGGAGGCGCACATAAAAATCATGAAGAAGCAGCTCTCCTTTTAAAAAGTGCCATCAAAGAAGAATTAGCTCAATTAATAAAGATTAAACCTGAAAAACTTGTTGATAATCGTTTGGAAAAATTCGGGAAAATGGGAAATTGGATTGAGTAAAATTTGCCGGAAAGTTTAAAATGTTAATTCACAAAACTGAAGTTCGTGTTCGATATGCAGATACTGATCAGATGAAATTTGTTTATAACGGAAAGTACTTTGAATATTTTGAAGTTGGCAGATCAGAGATGATGCGAGAGATAGGGCTGACTTATCATGCGATTGAAGAAAACGGATTTCACATGCCGGTGATGGAAGCAAAAATAGAATTTAAGAGTGCCGCCTTTTATGATGAAGTTCTTGTTATACAATCTGAAGTTAGAGAATTACCTCGATTAAAAGTTCACATTGATCATAAAATTTTCAGTAAAGATAGGGATGTTTTAATTGTTGAAGGTTATATCGAATTAGCCTTTATGCGAGCAGATACAAGAAAACTTACACGCCCACCACAATTTTTTCTTGAAGCAATAAAAAACTATTATGAATAGCAAAACTCATTTTGATCCCGTTACTGTTCAAATAATCGAACTTGCTATTAGAGAAGATGTGGGGACAGGGGATATTACTACTCAAGCTATTTTTACCGATGATATTTTTGCTGAAGGTTATTTTCTTGTAAAAGAAAATGGAATAATTGCCGGAATTGATTTTGCCGAAAAAATTTTTCAAAACATTGATCCATCTGTTGAATTTAAATCAGATTTAGTTAATGGTGATAGAGTTACTATTGGAACTGTTGCCGCAATTGTATCAGGAAAAGCCTCATCACTCCTTCCTGCAGAAAGACCTGCATTAAATTTTATGCAAAGGATGAGTGGAATTGCAACTTCAACAGCATCCTACATTGAACAAATTAAACATACGAATGCAAAATTGCTTGATACGAGAAAAACCGTTCCGGGACTCAGAATGATCGATAAACTCTCTGTACTTTATGGCGGTGGAAAAAATCATCGAATGGGATTGTTCGATATGTTCTTAATAAAAGATAATCATATTGCAATTGCCGGTTCAATAAAAAATGCAATTGAATCTTGTAAATTATTCCGCCTTCAAAAAAGTATTGATGCAAAGATAGAGGTTGAAGTTACATCTCGTGAACAAATAGAGGAAGCAATTGAAACGGGTGCAGATATAGTTATGCTCGATAATTTTGATATTAATGAAATGAAATTAGCTGTTACACAAATAAATAAAAGATGTTTAACTGAAGCTTCAGGTGGTGTGAATCTTTCAACAATAAAAAGTATTGCAGAAACTGGTGTCGATTTTATTTCTGTTGGAGCAATTACACATAGTGTTAAAGCACTTGATATTTCTCTTGAATTATCAATAAGAAAAAATAATTGAGAAAATGAAAATCTCATTATTCAACTTTGCAAATGATGTTTGATAAAATAAAACAACTTTCAAAAGATACGGCTATTTACGGCATCAGCACGATGCTGGGACGTTTTTTGAATTTTATTCTCGTTCCTTTTTACACAAATATTTTTCCTCCGGAGCAATATGGTATAATTTCCAATCTCTATGCTGTAATTGCAATTCTTAACATAGTATTTATTTATGGACTCGATTCGGCTTATTTAAAATTCGCAGAATCAGATGAATATCCGGATAAAAAAGAGAATTTTTCAACCCCATTTCTTTCAGTCTTAACAACTTCATTAATGTTCATTTTATTATTTGTGGTGTCCCAACATCAAGTAAATAGTTTTCTAAGTATTCCGGCTGAATATAATTACTTGATTTATTATGGAGCAGGTATACTTTTTTTTGATGCACTTGGAGTACTGCCTTTCATTTATTTAAGATTAGAACGTCAAACGATTAAGTTTTCAACCATCAAAGTTCTAAATATATTTTTAAATATTATTCTAAATCTTTTCCTCATCTTAAAATTGGAAATGGGTATTGAGGCAGTATTCATAAGCAATTTGGCTGCATCGATACTCTCATTAGTATTACTTTCACCATCAATTATTAAAAAATTTTCTTTTTCCTTTAATAAAACCTTGTATAAAAGATTGTTGAAGTTTGGACTTCCATATCTTCCCGGGGGATTAGCCGCCATATTCATTCAAGTTATTGACCGCCCAATTGTGGAGCATTTAACCGACTTGAGTACGCTCGGTATTTATCAAGCGAATTATAAACTCGGCATCTTTATGATGTTATATGTTGTGATGTTTCAATATGCATGGCAGCCGTTTTTTCTTCAGAATGCAAAAGAACCAAATGCTAAAGAAATTTTTGCTAAAGTATTAACAATTTTCACAATTATTGGTTCGGTAATTCTGATTTTTCTTTCTGTTTTTATAGTTGAAATTGTAACAACACCTTTTTTCGGCAAAACATTAATCGGTCAAGATTATTGGTCGGGTATTTCAATTGTCCCGATTATCTTACTTGGTTATTTGTTTAATGGTATGTACGTAAATTTTTCAGCAGGTATTTATATAAAAGAAAAAAGTATGTACGTTCCGATAATAATGGGTGTTGGAGCAATAACAAACGTTGCCGCTAATTTTATTTTAATTCCGATATTAAATATTATGGGAGCAGCCATAGCCACACTTGCAAGTTATTTTATGATGGCTGCAGGATTTTATTTTGCGGTTCAAAAACATTATCCGGTTAAATATGAGTTTGGTAAAATTGCCAGAATATTTATTGCAATAACAGTTGTAACATTGAGTTACTATTTACTTAATGAATTCAATCTGTTAAACGGATACATAAAACTCTTACTCTGTGTAGTTTATATTTTACTACTTTTCATTTTCAGAGTTGTCACTAAAAGTGAGGTATCATTTTTAACTAATAAAATATTCCAAAAAAGAAAGTCTTAGTTTATATGATTATAAAATTGAAACGATTATTAGAAGGATTTGAAGACGTCCAGCTTCCTGATTATAAAACTTATGGAAGTGCAGGCATGGATATTCGTGCAGCAGTAAACGAACCTCTAATTATTCAAAAAGGAACAATTGGATTAGTTCCTACAAACTTATCTGTTGAGATTCCGGAAGGTTATGAAATCCAGGTTCGCCCGAGAAGTGGTTTAGCCATAAACGATGGAATTGGAATACTAAATTCCCCCGGAACAATTGACTCAGATTATAGGGGGGAAATAAAAATTATATTGATAAATCTTGGTCAAAAAGATTTTGCCATTAACCGCAATGATCGAATTGCTCAAATAGTATTGAACAAGGTTGAACAAATTCAATGGACAGTTTCAGAGGATCTGGATTCGACCGAAAGAGGTTCCGGCGGATTTGGAAGCACGGGCAAATAGTTACAAAAATATTTTTTAATTATCAAATTTTTTTTCCTGTTTCTTTTCGTAATATTGCAAACAGATTGATTTACCTTTAATACCCAAACCAAAATTTATAATGTCTGAATATATTCATTTACACAACCACACACACTACAGTTTGCAGGATGGTGCATGCACGGTTGAAAGTCTTGTTAAAGCCGCCAAACGGAATAACATGCATGCTGTTGCTCTAACAGATCATGGGGTGATGTATGGTGTACCCGAGTTTTATAGCAAAGCCAAAAAAGAGGGAATAAAACCGATAATTGGTATGGAAGCTTATATAGTTTCTGAAGGAAGCCGATTTGATAAAGGCAAAATTGAAGAAATACCGGGGAAGAAAAAACGAAAACATTACCATCATCTAATTCTGCTTGTAAAAAATAAAATCGGATATAAAAATCTAATCAAGTTGTCATCTCTAGGATTTTTGGAGGGGTTTTATTATCGTCCGCGTATTGATCTTGAATTATTGCAAAAATATAGTGAAGGACTTATCTGTACATCTGCTTGCGTTGGCGGGGTTGTTGCCGCTCATCTTGTAAATAATGATTATGCAAAGGCGAAAAGTGTTGCGATAACATACAAAGAAATTTTTGGTGATGATTTTTATCTTGAAATTCAAGATCATAAAATGGATGCCGAAAAAGCAATGTTAGAGGGAATGCCTAAACTTTCCAAAGAACTCGGAATTAAATTAGTTGCCACCAACGATTGTCATTACATAAATAAAGAAGACGCAATTGCACATAATATTCTATTAATGCTTTCTGATAAAACCGGTGAAGCCGACTATAACAATCTGCGTTATGGTACAGATGAAATTTATTTCAAATCGCAGGATGAAATGATTAATCTCTTCAAAAACTATAAAGGTTCAATTGAAAATACACTTGAGATTGAAGAGAAGATAAACCTTGATCTTGAATTCGAAGGACATCATTTTCCGGTATTCCCAATCCCTGATGATTCTCCTGCAAAAACATTAGATGATTATTTTGAATTACTTGCACGAGTAGGTTTGAATAAAAAGTTTTCAAAAGTAACCAGGGAAATTGAAGAACGCTTTGATTTTGAAGTTAAAACAATTAAGCAGATGGGTTTTTCAGGATATTTTTTGATTACTCAAGATTTCATTAACGCTGCAAAAAATATGGGAATTCCGGTTGGACCCGGAAGAGGAAGTGCTGCAGGAAGTCTTGTAGCTTACACACTCGGAATAACAAATATTGACCCTTTAAAATATGATCTACTTTTCGAAAGGTTTTTAAATCCTTCACGAAAATCAATGCCCGATATTGATGTTGATTTTGCTGATGATCAACGTGGAGAGGTTATTGAGTATGTTAAAAAGAAATACGGCTCTGAATGTGTTAGTCAAATAATTACGTTTAACCGATTATCTTCAAGGGCAGTATTAAAAGATGTTGCAAGAGTTCTTAAAATTCCAATTCCAACAGTTAATAATATTACGAAATTCATCCCTTCAAAATTCGGAAAAGTTTATACAATTGATGAGGCATTAAACGAAGTTGCAGAATTAAAATCAGTTAAAGATTCCAAAGACGATACGATTCGTAAACTGATTAAATATGCTAAAGTTTTAGAAGGGATGAACAGAAATGCTTCTAAACATGCTGCAGGTGTAGTTATAGCTCCCGGGGATGTTAGTAATTTTGTTCCACTTGCAACTGCTTCACAACAGACTGAAATTGTTACTCAATTCAATATGAAAGAATTAGAGAGCGCCGGTTTGTTGAAAATGGATTTTCTTGGATTACGTACTTTAACTATAATTAAAGACACTCTAAAACTTATAAAGAAAAATCATAATGTTGAAATTGATATTGATGAAATTCCATTAGATGACGATTCAACTTATCAATTGTTTTCAAAAGGACAAACTACCGGAGTGTTTCAGTTTGAGTCTCCACCAATGCGTGAATACCTAAAGAAACTGAGACCTAGTTCTATTAGGGATCTTTCGGCAATGAATGCACTTTATCGCCCGGGTCCCATGGATTTTATCGATGATTTTATAGAACGCAAATTTGGACGAAAAGAAATAAAGTATCTTCATCCGGTACTTGAACCAATTTTGAATGAGACTTATGGAATTATAGTGTATCAAGAACAAGTAATACAAATTGCAAATAAAGTTGCAGGTATGACACTTGCAGAAGCTGATATTTTGCGCCGTGCAATGGGTAAGAAAGATCTTAAAGCGATGCACGAACAGCAAAAATTCTTTGTTGAAGGTGCTGTGAAAAATGGTATCCCTGCAAAAATTGCTGCTGAAATTTTTGAAGGTATTGATAAATTTGCAAATTATGGATTTAATAAAAGCCATTCTGTTGCTTATTCAGTTGTTGCTTATCAAACTGCTTATTTAAAAGCCCATTACACTGCTGAATTTCTTGCTGCCAACCTCACAAATGAATTCGGTAATAAAACTAAAGTAGCTAATTTTTTAGAAGATTGCAGGAAACTTCATATACAGGTTTTGCCTCCTAATATCAATAAACCAACCTTGTTTTTCGATGTTGAAAAAAAGAAAATCAGGTTTGGTTTATCGGCAATCAAAAATGTAGGCGTTTCTGCAGTTGAAGAAATTATTAAAAAGAAAGAACTTCTTGGAAGAGACTTCACTTCAATTTTTGATTTTTGTTCTCATGTAGATACCCGTTCAGTCAACAAAAGAACGCTCGAAGGATTGATTTTAGCAGGAGCTTTCGATTCAATAAATAAGAACCGAAAACAGTTATTTGAGAATGTGGAAACTGCATTAACATTCGGTTCAAGTTCTCAATCTTATAAATCAAAAAATAGCAACAGTCTATTTGGTTCCGCAGATGAGGACCAATCAATTGAAGAACCTGAAATACAGGCTGTAACAGATTGGTCAGAAAAAGAAAGACTTTCTCATGAAAGGGTTGTAATCGGATTTTATGTAACCGGTCATCCACTCCGGAAATATGAAATTGAACATCGATCATTTGCAACTATTCGTCTTGGCGAAACTGAAGAAATGGAAAAACTTGATTCAGTGCGGGCAATAGGAATCATCACAGATGTCACAACCAAAATAGACAAAAAAGGGAATAAGATGGCATTCTTTAATCTGGATGATTTTACCGGTTCGTGCGAGTGTTTAATGTTTGCATCTGTTTATGAAAAATTTGGTGAATATGTTAAAGAAGAATCGGCAATACTTCTATTAGGAAAACCTGAAAGTAGTGGGGATGCAGTTAAAGTTCATGTTGATGAAATTATTCCTATAGATTCAGTTAAAGCGCGCTTTACAAAATATGTTAAGATTATTATTGATAAAGAAAAATATAATGAAGATGTTGTTCAACCACTAAAGGAATTACTAAATAAACATAATGGTAACTTCCCTGTGATGTTGGAAGTTGTGAATGTTGTTAAGGGGAGAGATTTATTTATTCTAAAACCTTTTAAAGTTGATTTAACAACAAAGTTAATAATAGCAATTCAAAAGTTATTAGGTGAAGAATCGGTTGTGCTGTTAGGTAAATAATTATTTTTTTGTTAAATGGTAATTTTTTTGCAAATGCCGGTATTCTTGTATCAGATATTTCAATTTTGTATTATTAGAACCCAAAAAAATTATTAAAAAGGAAGAAAGAGGGTATATGAACAATCATGAGCATGGAAAATATTGGGCTGTCATATTAGGAGCCTCATCAGGATTTGGTGAAGCCACTGCTTTAAGATTAGCAAAAGACGGTTACAATATTCTTGGCGTGCACCTTGATCGTCAGGCTACGATGTTTAATGTTGATAGAATTAAAAGTGAAATAACTTCTTTAGGTGTTCAAGCAATTTTTTATAATGTAAATGCTGCAGATGAACAAAAACGAACTGAAATTTTAAATGAACTTGAAAATCTACCCGAGGGTAAGCCTAAAGTTAAAGTACTGATGCACTCATTAGCTTTCGGGACTTTAAAACCGTTCATTCCTAAAAAAGGAGAACAACCGATTAATAAAGCTCAAATGGAAATGACTCTTGATGTAATGGCAAACTCATTAGTTTATTGGACTCAAGATTTATTCCTAAGAGGATTCCTAATTCCTAAGGGGAGAATATTTGCGATGACCAGCTCAGGTGGAAATTCGACAATCCCTTATTATGGAGCTGTATCTGCTGCAAAATCAGCACTCGAATCACACTGTCGTCAGTTATCGGCTGAATTAGGTGAAATGGAGATTGCCGTTAACCCAATAATGGCTGGTGTAACAGATACTCCTGCATTAAGAAAAATTCCGGGAAACCCTGAGATGATTGAAGTAGCAAGAAGAAAAAATCCGCGTAACCGTTTAACAACTCCTCAAGATGTCGCAAAAGTGATTTCATTACTCTGTATGGATGGTGGTGAATGGATTTCCGGTGGTGTTATAAATGCTGATGGTGGTGAGGATGTTGTTTCGTATGTGGGGCAAGGTGTTCCATTAGATAATTCGTTAAACGTATAATAATTAAATTAAGGTATATATATAAATGAAACCAATTGAATTTACAGATAGTAATTTTGATGCTGAAGTTTTAAAATCAGAGACTCCGGTATTAGTTGATTTTTGGGCTGTTTGGTGCGGACCATGTAGAATGATTGCTCCAATCGTCGAAGATCTTGCAAAAGAATATTCAGGCAAAGTGAAAGTTGGAAAACTTGATGTTGATAATAATCAACAAGCTGCAATTAAGTATGGTGTAAGAAGCATCCCAACTCTTCTTATTTTTGAAGGGGGACAAGTTGTTGATACCATTATTGGTGCTATACCAAAATCACAAATTGTTCAACGTCTTAAAACTGTATTAGGATAATTAAAGCTGAATGAAAAAAATTCTTATTACAGATTCAGTCGATAAAAAATGTGTTGATGTTTTAACTGCCGCCGGTTTTGAAGTGAATTATAAACCCGGTATGAAGCCTGACCAAATCGTAAAAGTGATAGGGCTTTATCACGGGTTGGTAGTTCGCAGTGATACCAAAGTTACGGCTGATTTGATTCAAGATATGGATCAGATGGAAGTAATTGGAAGAGCGGGAACAGGTGTCGATAACATCGATATTGAAGCCGCGACACGCAAAGGAATAATTGTTCTCAATACTCCAGGCGGAAATACAATTTCAGCGGCAGAGCATACAATGTCATTAATGCTTTCCATGTGCAGAAATATACCTCAAGCTGATGCTTCAGTTAAAAGTGGAAAATGGGAACGAAAGAAATTTCAGGGAACAGAATTATTCGGTAAAACTCTTGGGGTTATAGGTCTCGGCAAAATAGGAAGAGAAGTTGCTTCACGTGCTCAGGGTTTCGGAATGTCAATAATCGGTTACGATCCGGTCTTCTCTGAATTAGCTGCTGAAAAAATAAATATCGAATTAGTTGAGCTTAATAAATTGTTTGAGAAATCAGATATTATTACTGTTCACGTACCATATAATGAAGATACCCACCATATAGTTTCTGAAGAAACATTAACACTTTGTAAAGAGGGAGTCAAATTAATTAATTGTGCTCGCGGCGGAATTGTTGATGAAGTTGCGCTTTTAGCAGCATTAGAATCCGGAAAAGTTTCAGCAGCAGCATTCGATGTTTATGAACACGAGCCGCCTGATTTTTCAGGTAAATTAATTCAACACTCCAAAGTGGTTACAACTCCTCATCTTGGTGCATCTACTGAAGAGGCTCAAGAAAAAGTTGCAGTGCAAATTGCCGAAGAAATTGTTGACCTCTTTAAAAATAAAATTGTACGGGGTGCAGTTAATGCTTCTGCTATTGAGGCAATAGGGAATAAAGAATTAGCCCCTTATGTTAAACTTGCTGAAAACATGGGAACTCTTCAATCACAATTGACAAAAGAGAAAATTAAAAAAATCTCAATTCAGTATTCCGGTGAATTTTTACATTCATCAAACGGTTTATTAGTCTCTGCATTTTTAAAAGGATTTTTAGCAAAGTTAATTCCCGATTCAGTTAATCTTGTAAACTCGGCTTTACTTGCTAAAGAAATGGGTTTGATTGTTGATGAAAAAATTTCCGGTGATGTTAGTGATTATAAAAACTTACTTTCGGTAATTTTAAATTCCGATAAAAACAGTTATTCGTTAAGCGGTACTGTATTTGGGAACAATGATATAAGGGTTGTTTCAATTAACAATTTTAGAATTGAAATTAAACCTGAAGGAAATTTACTTTTTTACTCTAACATTGATAAGCCAGGTGTGTTGGCAACTGTTGGAAAAGTACTTTCAGATAATCAGATAAATATTGCCGGACTATCTTTAGGAAGAAAAGGAATCGGTCAAGAAGCTATCACCGTAATCAATGTTGATAGTATTATTGACAAAGATACGATTTTAAAAATTTCTTCTATAAGCGGTGTAAACAATATTTATGCGGTTAAAATTTAAGATGGGCAAAAAAACTTCTTGACAAATAATAAAAAAATCTTTATTGTTTGTTTAGAAGATTCTAAGAGTTTTTAATTTGTGACGAAAAACATTTGTTTATCTTAGATTTATCTTTATTTTACAAGGCAAGATTAAAAGTTACTTATTTAATCAATATCTCATATCATACAACAAAAGGAGTGCATTATGCTAAAAAGACTCTCTACAATGGTGTTGGTTTTAGTACTGGTTCCTGTTCTTATAAATGCTCAGGAAAGAGTTGCTAAAAAAGCACCTATTTTTTTCAATGAACCAAGTTCAACCATCGAAACTTTTACACAAGTTAAAGTTGGTGATGGTACAGTATCTGCACCGTGGGTAGCGGTTGACACTATGGCAAATGCTTATGGACCTGCAATTGCCGCACTTAATCCAATAGCTTATGATCCCGATGCGGATGTGGTTGCTGTAGTGTATCGTGGTAGAACAACTTATTCTCTTGGGAGTGGTCAATTATGGTACAGTATATCAACTGATGGCGGAGCTGGTTGGAGTAGAATTGCTGCTGTTAATAACGCTGATTTGGCAGCCCGTTATCCAAGTATGGCAATTCAAAATTCAGGTGGTGGACTTGATGCTACTACCGGCTTATTCACATGGCCTCAATTGAATCCAGGAGCTTTTGGATTTTTAGGTTATGGTGCTGCTCAACCATTGGGCGATACGCAAAATCCTAATTTCTATGCTATTAACCAGGGTCCTCCTGATTTTAGTTCACAAGTCCCATGCTGGACTAGTGGTACTAAATTCTTGTGGGCTTCAGATAATGGTACAGATGCAGCAATTGATATCTTTGTTACAGAAGATTTTCAGACTATTAATAAAACAACAATCCCATCTTCAGCTTTTGATGATGGTGGTAATATAACCATGGGTGGAGCTCATCATAACGGAATACACTATTATGGAGTCCTTGGTACATACCCTGATCCTGATACTGCTAATCCAATTAGTTCCGGTTGGTATCCAGGTTATTTTAAATCTACTGATGATTTTGCAACTTATACAACACATGTAGCCGATTTCAGAACTATTCCGGCGTTGCAAAGTTACGAAAGATTATTTGATTATAAAAAAGGTGATGCATTTGTTAGCTATGAAGCTGATATTAATGTAGATAAGAATGGTTATGTTCACATGATGGTTGCTCTTTCAGATACCAATGTAGCTAACAAAAATTCTATCGTTGAATTATTTGAAACCGCAACCGGTTGGGATGCCAAAATTGTATTAGAATCTATTCCTGATAACTTCTTTGGTGCCTGGTTTACAGCAGACAATTCAGCTGGATTAGGACAAATGGGTCCATCACATTATCTTGGTATGGATAAATCAAAGGAGTATTTATTTACTGCTTGGAGTGCGCCGGCTTCACCAGCTGATACAGTCGCCGATATTTTCTATTCATGGAGGAAATTAGATGGTGAATGGTCAACCCCGGTTAACATTACAAATTCACCTAACATTAATGAGTGTGGTATTCACTTAGCTCCAACACTTAAATACGATGCAGGTGCTAATGAACTAACAGGATTTGTTGGTTATTGGTATGGATCCGGAATTGAAGAACCTACTTTCGTAACAACAGGCCCAACAGTATTTTATGTTGCACCAATAAAAGTTGAGGTACCCAATTCAATTTATGATGGTGATAATTTAATTACCTTTGAACTTGGACAAAATTATCCAAATCCGTTCAACCCAACAACTACAATCAATTTTACAATTACTGAAAAAAGTAATGTATCTTTGAAAGTTTTTGATGTTCTTGGACGCGAAGTTATGACCTTAGTAAACTCAACAAAAGATGCCGGACCTCATCAAGTATCATTCGATGCTGGCGATTTAGCTTCCGGTCTTTATATCTATACAATTAAAGCAGGAAACTTTACCTCATCGAAAAAAATGATGTTAATGAAGTAATCTCGCTTTAATGATCTCTTTTATTAGGGCGGATTCCTGAAAACGGAATCCGTCCCTATTTATAGTAAACTTGAATTATATAATAATGTATCAATAGTAAATTTCTCTTCAGACTAAACAGAAATTTATCAAATTAATTAACATGGTGGAGAAGAGATGAAAAGAAACGTTTCATTTTATCTGATAAATCTTTTACTTTTATTCGTATTTGCCGTTCCCGGTTTTGCACAGACCGGTGTTGGTAAATTGAGTGGTAAAGTAATTGATGCTGATACAAGAGAGCCTTTAATAGGGGCGAATTTGTTGTTGGTAAATACTACACTCGGAACTGCAACAAACCTTTCCGGTGAGTATTTTATTCTTAATATTACACCCGGTAATTACGATGTAAGAATAACTTATGTCGGTTATGCTCCTAAGACTATAACTGATGTGAGAATTGTTCCGGGTATAACTTATGAGCTAAATATTGAATTAAGTACAGATTTTGCACTTCCAGAAATTGTAGTTGAAGGGCGAAAACCTTTTGAAGCTAATTCAACTGGTACTACAAAGGTTTTTGATGCTGAGGAAATTAACAGACTCCCGGTAAAAGGAGTTGAAAACTTAGCTGCATTACAAGCAGGTGTAGTTAAATCAGAGGGTAGCGGTGGTGCCGACGGTAATGCAACTATTAACGTTCGCGGTGGTCGTGGAGGAGAAGTTCTTTATATAATCGACGGTGTTCCTCAAAACGATGTCTACACCGGTGCTAACTATTCTCAGGTAAGTAACTCGGCAATTGAGCAGTTATCTTTCCAGGTTGGTGGTTATGAAGCCAAATATGGACAAGCCCAATCGGGTATTGTTAATGTCACAACTAAATCAGGTTCACCATTATATGGTTTATTTGTTGATGTTATTTCTTCTTCATTCACAGATGATTATGGTTATAATCTTTATACCATGAACTTAAGCGGTCCCTTCATTCCTGGCATTAGTAATCATACATTTTTCCTTTCAGGTGAAAGAGGATGGAATGCTGATAATAACCCGCGAGCTATTGGAAATGAATTTCAGTCTATCGGTTATCAAAGTGATAAAAAGAGTAACTTAGAGTCTTCGTTATGGCGTTTTACTGCAAGAACAACGCACATTTTGGGAGACTTCGCATTAAGATTAGGTGCTAATTTTAACAATCGTGATGCAAAAGGATATGTCCATACATATTCAAAAGCGAACTCTGAGCACAATCCGTTGACTAAAAGGGACAATCTCTCCTTAAGTGGTAAGTTGTCGCAAAATATTAGCAATAATGCATTCTGGAATTTAAACGTTGGTTATAGAATTTTCAATCAGGAATCCGGCGATGGTGTTTGGTTTGATAACCTTGATGGGTACGGCGATAGTGTCCTAAATGCACAAATCGGAATTACTTTGCCAAATAATGGTGGAATCATTCCTTTTGATGAGTATGGGATTTTCGCTAAGAATGGTAGAGTTAATAACGCATACTCAAAAAGAAATAATAATACTCTTACTGTAGATGCAGATTTAACAGCTCAGTTGATGGATCATCTAATGGAATTCGGTGGCGGTTTCAATACAAACACAGTTAGATTATTTTCGATTGGACCACGTGGTTTATCTGCTGATAATATAAGAAATTTGCCTATCGAAGAAAAATATCGTCGTTTACAACCTACAGCTTTTGGCTATGATATTACCGGAAGAACCAAAGTTGATGACGGTGATTATGCTGCTAAAACACCAATGTTTGCTTATGCATATGTTCAAGATAGATTTGAATTAGAAGATATGGTTCTTAATATTGGTTTCAGAATGGACTATTTTGATACTAAAGCAGAAATATTAAGGGATCCTTCTCTTCCATTTGCTGAAGGTGATCCAAATGCTTATGATGCTGCTGACTTTGTAACAAAAAAAGCAGAAGTATTTTTCTCCCCGAGAATTGGGTTAGGATTTCCGGTGACACAGAGTACGGTATTCCATGCTCAATATGGAAAATTTATCCAACAACCATCTTTGGATCAGTTGTATACAACTATTTATGACTTAAATTTCTTGATCACAGATGACAACTGGCGATTGAATACAGGCCATGTGAATAGTGAAGTAACAACACAGTATGAAATTGGTTTCAGGCAGATTATTGATAATAAAGCATCTTTAAATATTACTGCATTTTATAAAAATACCGAAGGATTGGTAAATACTGCTACTGTATTCTTTTATAGAACTCCCGGCGGTCAAATGTTGAGATACATTACCCCAACCAATACAGATTTTGGTACAATTAAAGGTGTTGCATTATCATTGGATATATCAAGAATTAGTTATTTCTCCTTATCTGCAGATTATACCTATTCAATTGCAGAAGGAACCGGTTCATCTACAAGTTCATCTTTTACCGCTGCTTTCAGAAACACAAACGGCGAAATTCCAAAAGTTATAGCTCCGTTGGATTTTGATCAACGACACACAGGCGTTATTAATGTAGATTTTTACGTTCCGAAAGGAGATCTCGGTTTCTTTGAATTAACGAGCGCAAATATTTTAATCAACTTTGCAAGTGGTCGTCCTTATACCCCTATTGAATCACAAAGCTTACTTGAAGGTTCAACCAACTGGGGTAATACCAAAGGTTATGTGAATTCAGCTTACGGTCCCGGAACATTTAAAGTTGATTTAAAAGTAGAAAAATCCTTTTCTTTTGGAAAAACATTAATTACTCCATACTTATGGGTAGAAAACGTATTTGATGCAGATAATCCAGTAGCAGTATATCAATCAACTGGTGATGCTTATTCTACAGGATTTTTATCAAGTAGTATTGGGCAGGCATTAATCAAGGACAGAGGTGAAGGCTTCAAATATGATTATGAATCGCTCGAAAGAAATCCCTTCAATTTCGGTATTCCACGATTAATTAAAGTTGGATTAAAAGTGAACTTTTCAGGTATCTCACTTTAATTAAATTAACAGTATATCATTAAATAAGGGAATTAAAATGAAAAATAAATTTTTAGTGTTATCAAGAACTTTACTCGTTCTCTTGATAAGTTTCAGTTTTTTAACAACAGGAAACGCTGAAGGGGATAAGAGTAATAAAGGGAAATCAAAGGCAAACAAATCATTGCTAAAAGAAAAAGATGCGTATCGTATGAATATTAACAATGTTGATCTGCCATTAAATAGATTAGGTGTTTTAGCCGATGTGGCTATTGGCGGTGAGACCGCCGGCGGAAAAATAAATACAAAAGTATTTCTATATTCCGGCGGGTTTTTCCTAAGTGGTGTCACAGATGGCAGAATGTGGGCTAATGCTGTTGCATCTGCATCCCGTATTCAAGATTATGTCCCCGGTACAGTTGCTTCCGGTCGTAATGATCCACGAGCTCAACTTTATATCATCAGACAAACTGACGGCGATTTTAGTGCAAGTTGGACTGAGTGGAAAGATGCGGTTGATCTTGGTGCTTATTATTATGACGGAGATGGTGACGGAGTTTATAATCCGGTTGATAAAAACGGTAACGGAAAATGGGACAGTGATGAAGACCGCCCTGATCTTTTAGGTGATGAGACCGTTTGGTGTGTCTATAATGATGGAACTGATCCGGCATTAAGACGTTTCAACGATGTTGACCCGCAGGGGATTGAAATTCGTCAAACAGTTTTTGCATTCAATTCTAAAGGTGTTGTCGGTAATATGATCTTTATAAGATATAGTATCGTTAATACCGGAAAAGTTGCAAATGTAATTGATTCTGTTTATCTCGGTGTTTGGGCTGATCCTGATTTAGGTGATGCATACGATGACTTAGTTGGTTGTGATGCTCCACAATCATTTTCAGGTTACCCAAAAGCGGATACAGCAGGTTTAGATGCTGGATACGTTTATAATAATGGCGACGATGGAGTCTTTGGCAATAATCCGCCTTCATTTTTAATTGACTTTTTCCAGGGACCTATTACTTATATTCCAGGGGTTACATTCACTGATGTAAACGGAAATGGTGTATACGATGAAGGAGTTGATACTCCAATTGATACTGCTCATAATGTTCAGGGGCAGGTACGTAGGGTGGCTAAAATTCCTGGCGCAAAGAATGTTGGACTTTCATCGTTCGTACATTACATGCAAAGTCACGCCACCTTAGGTGATCCAAATACTCGTCAAGAAGCAAGAAATTATATGCTAGGATATGACAAATTAGGTAATCCGCTTGATCCTGCGACTTGGGCATTCGGAACAGTTCTTGGCGGGGTTAACCCTACAGGAATTGATAATAGATTTTTCTATTCCGGTGACCCTGTTACTTCTACAGGTTGGATTAATAGCCTTGAAACAGACCAAAGACAAATGTCAAACACAGGTCCTTTTCAATTATTAAAAGATCAACCGGTTGATATTTTTGTGGCTTATGTTGTCGGAAGAGGCACTAATGCGTTGAATTCTGTTTCTTTGACAAAAAATTATTCCAAAATAGCTCAATTATTGTTTGACTCAAATTTCCCTTCACCGCCACCTCCACCTCCGGTAAAAGTTGAGGTTAATACAGGTGCAGATTTTATTGATTTGACATGGGCTACAAACGAGCAAGTTTCATATCAAGCAATTGATACAGTTTTGGACATAGATAGAAGATTTCAGGGTTATTATGTAACAGCCTATAGAACAAATGCTAAATTAACAAACATTGCTGGCTTAGAGACTTCCAAAGAAATTGCTACCTACGATCTAAAAGATTCAATTAACAATTACTATACTTTAGTAGGTAATGGCGGTCTTGATTTAGTAAGAACTGAAGCTCCTGCAGAAAATAAACTTGATTCTGCGGTTTATGCCGATCCCGTAAAAGGAAGAATTAAGTTGAGACTTAAAAAAGATCCTTTTACAGATGGTCCATTTATAAAAGGAAAAGAATACTACTATACCGTAACAACATATACATTAAATCATCAGGTAATTTTTCATAAAGATTCTTTAAATCACTTTCCAAAATCAGTTGGAGCCGGTCGTTTAGGTGATTACGCTGACTCTACTGGCGGTGGACTTGAAGAATATGAAACCGCAATTGTTCCTGTTACGTTCGGTAAAGATTTATTTGCTCCTGCTAATGAAACCGGCTCTGCTAATATGGCTGCAGGTTTCTCAAACGGAGCTGTAAAATATGTTGTCGTGAATAACGAAAACCTTACCGGTGACAATTATAGTATCGAATTCAAAAATAAAAAGAATCCGACAAATTATGGTGCATATTGGTCTTTAAAAAATACGACTAAAAATGTTGTTTTAATTGATTCATCAGATGCTTTTGATTTCGACACAACAAAATATGCCGGAATCGTTTATGAAGGCTTTGTTCCTAAAGTAAAACCTGTTTCTCCAGCTTTAGGTGAACTTACTGATATGACATATACATCTACAAAACCACGCTGGTATACTAATTTTACTGCTGTGACCGGTACAGGTGCTTATTATGTAGGAAGTGATATCCCCGGGAGTACTACTATTCCTGTCCCGAAAAATTTTGCTTCACCTAAAACAACTAAACAAACAACTGCCGACCGATTGAGAAAAGTAGAATTGAAATTCGGTGCACCAAATGCCGGTAAAGCATATCGTTATCTAAATGGATTTATTGGTTCAGGATTAACAGCTCCACTTGGAATTTACCGCTATGCGGCAGGTGTTGCAGCCACAGATACTGTTGGAAAAGGTGAGATCGGGCAGTTAGGCGTTGGATTTGTTGATGTCCCTTTCACAGCATGGGTTGTTGATTCGAGGTACAACGAAGAACGTCAGTTAGCGGTTGGATTTATTGAGGCTAGAAAAAGTTACGGTGGAACTCCTGATGGAATCTGGGATCCAGACACTAGTTTAAATAGATCTTCCGAAGTAATCGTTATTTTCGATTCAGACTACAAAGCCGATGGAAGTCACTTAGAATATACAGGTGGAATATTTACTGATTCAACAGTATGGGCGGATATAAATAGAGGTTGGAACCCGCCTTCTGGTATAACAGTTGATACTAATATAGCGAAATCGCAATTATTTAATGCTCTATATGTTGTAGGATTTCAGAGATTGAATAAGACTGATTTTTTTACTCCAGGAGATGTTTTTACAATACCAGTTGCGGCATATCCTTATACTGAAGCTGACAAGTTCACTTTCTCTACAAAGTATAAAGGTGCTCTTTCAGAAGCAGAGAAGAAAGACTTATTTAATAAAGTTAATGTATTCCCAAATCCATTGTTTGCATATAATCCGGCAACCAGTTTTAACAATGGAAATTCTGATGAACCTTTCATTACTTTCTCTAACCTACCTGAGGAAGTAACAGTAAAGGTTTATACATTATCCGGAATGTTAATTAGAACTATGACAACTGCTGATAAATCTTCTCCGACGAGCCCGTTCTTGAGATGGGATCTCAATAATGAATCCGGTTTGAGGATTGCTTCCGGTGTCTACTTAGCAATTGTTAGTTCGCCTGGTTATGGAGAAAAGATTCTCAAATTCTCTGTAATTATGCCTCAGAAGCAAATTCAACGATTCTAATTTAACGAATTGTGCGGCGGTAAATGTTTGACCGCCGCCAAAATTAAAGTATTAAAAAGGAGATTTAATAACATGAGAAGATTAATGACAGTAGTATTCTTGATGATAATTTTCTCTACCTTAGGCTTTGCGGGTGATGTGGCACGCAAAGGAACAACCGGAGCAGATCAGTTATTGGTACCGGTTGGAGCTAGAGGAATTGCTACTGCTGGAGCTTTCGTTTCTAATTTAACCGGTTTGGAGGCTATTTATTACAACCCTGCCGGTTTGGACATTATTCCTAGAAGTGAAGGTATGTTCAGTTATATGTCCTACCTGGGCGATATTAATGTTTCTTACTTTGCTGTAAGTACTTCATTAGGATCTATCGGTTCAGTCGGACTTAGTTTTAAAACTTTTGATATTGGTCAAATACCTGTCACAACCGCTGATGCACCTGACGGTACTGGTGCAATGTATTCACCCTCATTGTTGACTGGAACTTTGACATATTCAAAAGTTATAACAGATCGAGTTTCAATTGGTGTTAATGCTAAAGTTATAAGTGAAACCATCATGGCTACATCAGCTACGGGGTTTGCACTTGATTTTGGTGTTCAATATCGATTCGCTAAAGATATTGCTATCGGAGCAGTTGTAAAGAATATCGGTACTAACATGCGTTATACCGGTCAAGATTTACAAGTAAAAACCAGTATACCCGGATCACAACCGGGGTCAAATAATGGTACTTACGAAGGTGTTTCGGAAGAATTCCAGATCCCGAGTTACTTTGGGTTAAGTGCTTCATATAATTATGATATTAATGAAACAAACAACATTCTTGTTGGTGGAACATTTATTAATAACAACTCATTTGAAGACGAATTGAAACTTGGTGTTGAATACGGATTCGCAAAAACTTTCTTTGTACGCGGTGGATACAATCTTCTAACAAAGAATACATCCACTTCAAATTACGGTCTAACTTTTGGCGCCGGTTTAGATTATGAATTTACTGATGGTTTAGGTGTAGTTTTTGACTATGCTTTCCGTGATGTAAAAGATTTTCCAAAACCAAACCATATTTTTACAGTTAAGTTAGTTCTCTAATTATTTAGTTGAACATTTTTGAAATAAGGCGTCTTTTCTTTAAAGACGCCTTTTTTATTCGAAATACGAGTTTAAAATGAAAAATTATATTTTATTCGCTCTCTTACTTTTCAATTCTTTAATATCTGCACAAACACAAAAGCCTCTTTTTGATTATGATTACGCAAGATTTAATTATGATGAAAAAACTGCTTTTTTAGAAATCTATTATTCTTTTGCAGAATATCTATTGAAACCAGTCCAGGATGAAGAGGGTAGTTTTGTTAAAGGTTACTTAAATATCACTATTATGGATATTAAGAGTGATTCCCTAATTGTCAGCAAAGATTATAAATTTAAATCAGTTGCTTCTGATTCACTCAGAAACGGTAAAAATAAAAGTTTAATTGGTACGCTTGCATTCGTACTTCCATTTGGTGATTATGTCTGTAAACTTACTGGTGGTGATGAATCAACAACTATGAAGTATGAAGATCAATTTTCATTTCATATATCAAAAGCAAACACTCCTTCTTTCTCATTAAGTGATATACAGTTGGCATCGTCAATAAAGCAAGGTGCAGTTGATGCTAGTTCTGTATTTTATAAAAATTCTTACGAGGTAATTCCAAATCCTTCGACAGTTTATGGAGAAGGTTTACCGGTGCTCTTCTTTTATTCAGAACTTTATGACATTGATAAAGAGGTTAAATCTGAATTATTAAGAGTAGATCACTTACTTCTTGATGTTAAAAATAATCCGGTATTGAGAAAAACTAAGTATGTCGGAAGAAAAAATCACTCAATCGTTGAAGCCGGTGCTCTAAATATTTCTAAAATTCCCGGTGGGACATATACATTAGCAATTATTTTAACGGATACCATTCAGAATATTTCGTTAGCCTCTTCAAAAAAGGTATTCATATATAATCCTTCAATCGCACAACCCGTTACTCAATCTTTTTCTGATAATGATTTTATTGCTTCAGAGTTTGCATCAATGGGTGAGGAAGAGTTGAATGAAGTTTTTGAGCTCTCAAAATATTTGGCAAAAAAAGTAGAAATTCAACAATGGGGTGGTATAAGTGAGATTGATGGGAAGAGAAACTTTTTGTTTAATTTCTGGAAAGCTCGTGATCAAGAACCGACCACATCAGTGAATGAATATAAAAGAGATTATTTTAGGCGAGTTGAAATTTCTAATGCACAATATTCCACCTTTCAAAAGAAAGGTTATAAAACTGATAGAGGAAGAGTATTTCTTCTATATGGTGAACCAAGCGAAATTGAACGTTATCCAAACCAGATAGATTCAAAACCTTATGAGATTTGGCAATACAATTCCCTTGAAGGGGGTGTTCAGTTTGTGTTTGCTGATTTAACCGGTTTTTCTGACTATCTTTTATTACACTCTACACTGCGTGGAGAATTACGCGATGAAAATTGGCAGAGAAAAGTTGTTTCTAATTAGATAAATTTTTATTGTGAAAAATCAATTTGAATACTTTCTCTTTATCTCGTTCAGTAAATTCTTTAGTTTGCTGGGACTTGATGTGTCAAGAAAATTTGCGAAATATATGGCAAAATTCTTTTTCAACTTTTTGCCTATTCGTAAACAGGTAGTTATTGATAACCTTAAGTTAGCCTTTCCCGGGTATGATGATGCCCGAATAAATGAAGTGGCTTTCAAATGTTATTATAGTTTTAGTTTAACTCTTGTTGAAATCCTAATCTTATCCTCTCTAAGTGATACCCAATTATTATCAATATTAAGACTTAAAAATCCGGAACTTTTTCATCAGAAATATCAGGAAAACAAAGGAATTGTTTTACTCTCTGCCCACTTTGCCAACTGGGAAATTGGTGCGATGATGTTAAGTGTTTTAGTCGATATACCATTTTACGTTGCCGCAAAACAACAGCGTAATATTCTTGTTGATAACTGGTTAAATAAGATGAGAACTCGTTACTTAAATGTAATTGTTCCACTTGGTGTCTCAATCAGAAATATAGTGGTCACCTTAAAAGAGAAAAAAGTAGCTGCCTTAGTTGCAGATCAGAGAGGTCCGATAGATGGTCCTCGTATTAAATTTATGGGGGTTGAAACTGCTTCATTTGCAGGACCGGCAGCGCTTGCTATAAAAACCGGTGCAAATATGTTATACGCAATTGCTGTTCGTCAACCCGATTTAAATTACGATATTGAATTTGTTGAGATTAGTAAAGAAAATCTTCCGGAAAAATATGAGGATAAAGTTCTTGAATTAACTCAGAGACATTACAATTATCTCGAATCTTTAATTAGAAAATATCCCGAACAATGGTTTTGGATGCATAAAAGATGGAAATATTGAATACTGCATCAAAGAAAATTTTAGTTATTCAAACCGCCTTTATTGGAGATACTGTTTTAACACTTCCGTTTCTTCAAAAATTAAAAGAAGAGAATGATGGCTATCTGATTGATGTTGTTACAACAGTCAAAACTGCCTCAATTTTTGAAGCCTCCCCTTCGGTAAATGATGTTATCCTTCTTAACAAAACTAATGAACATAAATCTATTTTTAGTTTGATGAAATTTGGAAAAGAATTACAGAAAAATAATTATTCTAAAGTTTACACACCTCACCGTTCACTCAGAAGTGCTCTGCTAACTCTCTTTACAAACGTCAGAGAAACTTATGGTTTTGATAACTCCGAATTCCCCTACGTATTCAAAAATTTAATTCACTACATATATAGATCGCATGAAGTTGAGCGCCTGTTTGCTTTTTTGGAGAATGGGGATGAATATGATCTCAAATCGATTAAGCCCGAATTAAAATATTCTGACGAAGTTAAAAATAAAGTCTCGAATATTTTTAATAAATTTGATAAGGAAAAAACTAAAATTGTTTTTGCTCCGGGAACGGAATGGTTCACTAAACAATATCCAGTTCATCATTTAATTGATGTAATTAAAAAATGCACCGATAAAAATAATGTTTGCATATTAATTGGTTCAGAAAAAGAAAAAGAATTGTGTAAACAAATAATTAGTCAAATCCCGTCCGGATGTTTTAATTTGTCAGGCGAACTATCAATTATTGAGACAATATGTTTATTAGAAAAAGTTGATTTGTTGGTTACCAATGATAGCGCTCCAACTCATTTCGGAATGAGTGCCGATATTCCTGTTCTTACAATTTATTGTTCAACACAACCCGGATTTGGATTTTACCCTTACAATGGTAAAAGTAAATTTCTTAGTTTTGATCAATTGACTTGTAAACCTTGTGGCATTCATGGATATCGGAGTTGTCCACTTTTGCACTTTGATTGCGGCGAAAAATTATCACCTCAAACTGTATTTGATTTGATTGAAGTAATGCTGAATGGAGGATAAAAAATTACTGAAATAATAAATATCGAAAACGATTTATCGGCTGCCATTGAATCAGCAAAAAATCTCTTTTTCACGGGAAAGATTTTTGCTTATCCCACCGATACTATTTATGGGTTAGGAGCAAATCCTTTTAATCATCAAGCAGTCAGTAAATTAAATAGTGTGAAGCAGCGTGAACTCGGTAAAAAATATATTTTTCTTGTTGGTTCAATTGAAATTTTAAGAAAATATATTACAGTTGCTGATGAAAATCATTATGACTTCCTAATTTCAATTTGGCCAAATCCCATTTCTGTAGTTTTGAATTTGAATAGAGATTCGAGCACATCGTTAGGTATAGTTAGTGCGGCTTTCAGAATACCGAATAATGCATTTTGTTTGAAATTTCTTAGCGAAACAAAAATGCCGCTCATTTCCACAAGTATCAATCGAAGAGATGAAGAACCATTAAATGATGCCGGAATGATCCAAATGGAATTCATGAATGAAATAGATGCTATATTTGTAAGTAAGAAAAAAAGTTTAAACTGTGGATCAACCTTGATTGATCTGACAGGAAATAGACCGGTTCTGTTGAGGGAAGGGAAAATCCGTTTCGAAGACATTTTAACCCGATTTAATGAGCATCATTTATGACTGGATTGTTTGAAGATTATATTCAGAAACTAAAAAGTATTACTAATGTAGTTAAGAAACTGAAATTTTCGGTTATTATTGTACCTGATTCCTCTAAGACCAACCTCTCCTCCAAAACAATAAGTTTTAGAAATACGTGGATTATTTTTTTGAGTTATAATATTCTTCTTCTCATACTATTCGGTTTTTTCTTGAATCCGGTAAAGGAATATTTTTTTCCGGTCGATGGTTATTCAATAGATGAATTAAAAGAAATTGAAGTATTGAATGAGAGAATGAATATTCTGCTACTTGAGGTTGAGCATTTAAAAAAGATGAATAACCAGTTGAATAATATTTTGTTGTTAACAGATACAACATCAACAGATACCATTACTAAAAAGCAAAATCTCGAAAGAAGAAAATTAAACGGTAATATTTTCTTTGCATTTCAACTGTTTATCGAAAGGTATTTCACACAGAGTGGAATATTCTTTAAAAAACCTATGAATGGTTTTGTAAGTAATGGATTTAATGTCGAGAGAGGGCATTATGGTATTGATTATTCAGCAGCTATTGGTACTCCACTTTTTGCCGCTGCAAATGGATATGTAGTGTTTTCGGATTTTACTGTAAACGATGGATTTATGTTAATTATCAATCATACTAATAATTACACAACCGTGTATAAACACTGCTCTCTCTTATTTAAGAACGTACGCGATTTTGTTATTCAAGGAGAAACAATTGCATTATCAGGAAACTCGGGTAAGCTAACCACAGGTCCGCATCTTCATTTCGAAATATGGAGAGACGGAATACCAATTGATCCAAAAACCTTATTACTGAATTACTAAAGGAGTAAAAAATGAAATTTAAAGGAAATAGTAATCCCAATAATGATGAAGTAAGCATCATAAGCAGTACAATGCAAATTCAAGGGAATATTCTCACCAAAGGAAATCTTAGAATCGATGGAAAAGTAAAAGGTGATATTAAAGCTGAAGGAGTGATGACTATTGGTCCACATGGATATGTGGAGGGAAATATTGATGCTACAAATATTACCATTGGTGGTAAGATTTTCGGAACTATAATCTGCAGAGAAAAATTAATTTTGGAAGATAATTCTCAATTGAAGGGAGATTTGACAGCAAAAATATTGGTAATAGAAGAAGGGGCTTTATTCACAGGAAGAAGTGCAATGACGAATAACCAAGAAGCAAAAGTAGAATAGATATGTCTTCTCTTGAAAAGGATTCCCTTACAAAAACTTATCGTGAGGTAGGTCCTTATCTCGGTCTTGGGTTACAACTTGCTGCAACAATGGTTGTTATGATTTTTATTGGCGATTGGATTGATAAAAAATATGACACATCACCTATCTGGACATTAGTATTTGGTATTCTTGGGATATTTACAGGAATGTATCAGTTGATTAAAACGGCGTTACACCTGCAAAGCCGAAAGTCGAAAGATGACAAAAAGTTATAAATATCTCTTAATTGGCTTGGTTATAAGTTTGGTTGTCTCTTTATCTCTATTCATATTGTATCAAACCGGTAAAATTGAATACGCTACATTCAGAGCGAGCTTTGCAGGGATAATTATTGCATTAGTAAATTATTTAATCGGGTTTTATCTTCTGAAAATTGGACTCAATAAACCTGATAAACTATTTCTTACAATAGTTATGGGAGGAATGGTTATAAGATTATTTTTAGTCCTTATTTCAATAATTATTTCAATAAAATTGTTGAAAATTAGTCAAGATTCTTTTATCTTTGCAATCTTTACTTTCTATATCTTTTTTTTGACTTTAGAAATAATTAATCTTTCAAACCGAGACGTGAAGGTTATAACTAAATAAACTGTATGGATTTACAAAATTCAGAAACATTGACTGATACTTTACAAAAGGCGACGGAACACAGCTCCGGTGGTGATAATTGGATAATGCATCATATAATGGATGGCAATTATCTCGATTTTACTCCATTCGGTAAAATTTATCTCCCACATTTAGAATTATTCGGGATTGATATTTCCATAACCCGCCATGTCGTTTTCCTTTGGATTTCTGCTGCACTTTTAATATTCATTATGTTGAAAGTTGCAAAAGCATATAAGAAATCGTTAGTCCCCAGTGGAATGACCAACTTTTTTGAAATATTAATAATTTTTGTTCGGGATGAAATTGCAAAACCAACTATTGGGAAAGGTTATGAGAAATTTGTTCCATATCTGTTAACTGCTTTCTTTTTTATCCTCTTCAGTAACTTTTTAGGACTTATACCTTTCTCAGCTACAGTTACAAGTAATATTTCGGTAACGGTAGTGTTAGCTGTTTCCTCCTTTCTTGTAACCCAAGCCGGTGGAATCCAAAAGAATGGATTTTTTGGTTATTTTAAGGGTTTAATACCGCATGGAGTTCCTGTATTTCTACTGCCGATTATGTTGGTAGTAGAACTATTGGGGCTATTTACAAAACCATTCGCATTGGCAATTCGTCTTTTCGCAAATATGACAGCCGGACATATTGTCATTTATGCACTTATCAGTTTGATCTTTGTGATGAAGTCTTATTTCATTGCACCGGTGTCGATAGGTATGGCTTTATTCATATATCTTTTAGAAGTTTTAGTAGCTTTATTACAAGCATACATTTTTACAATGTTATCCTCGTTGTTTATCGGGATGGCAGTTCATCAGGATCATTAATAATTAATTAAGAAATAACTATCTATTACAAAGGAGAAAAAGAATGGAATTCGCATATTTAGCAGCAGGATTAGGTGCCGGATTAACAATCCTTGGCGGTGCTTTAGGAATCGGAAAACTTGCAAGTTCAGCTATGGAAGCTAGTGGAAGACAACCGGAAGCAGCAGGAGCAATCCGTACATCAATGATTATTGCGGCTGCTCTTATCGAAGGTATTTCACTCTTCGCTTTAGTTATCTGCTTTTTGTTAGCAGGTAAATAAATTGAAAAGGAGTGTAATGGTTACACTCCATTTTTCTTTATAAGAAATTCAAAGGGATGATGATTTATGATAGCTAATATTTTAGCTTTTTCATCAATGTATTCAGGTGATGAAGGCGGCGGAGGGCTCCTTTCTGTAAATGAAGGGTTAGCTTTTTGGGTCGTTTTAACTTTTTTAATCCTGGTATTTGTTCTAACGAAGTTTGCCTGGAAACCGATTATTGCTGCTCTCAACGAAAGAGAGAAGAATATAAAAGATTCACTTGAACTTGCAGAAAAATCAAAAGAAGAGTCAAAAAGGCTTCTGGAAGAGAATAAAAGTAATCTTCACAAAGCTGAAGAGGAATCACGTAAAATAATTGGTGAAGCAAGAGTTTTTGCCGAGAGCCTTAAAAATCAGATTATGGAAGAGAGCAAAGTACAATCTCAAAAAATTATTGCATCAGCTTCTGAAGAAATTGAACGTAAAAAAGAAGAAGCATTTGGTGAATTGAAGAATCAAGTTGCTGAAATTTCTCTTCAGATTGCTGAAAAAGTTATTAAGCAAAACCTTAATACAAAACTTAATGCAGAAGTTATTGATAAATACATTAATGAGCTTCAGAAGAATTAATTATGAGTTCCAGAAAAGTTGCAATAAAATATGCTCAGACTCTGCTTGAAACTTCTATTGAGAAGGATTCTCTTGATGCAATTGCAAATGACGTTAATCTAGCTTTAACAGCATTGAGACAAAATCCGAATTTTATTAGAATGTTGAAGAGTCCAATTGTTAAATTAGTGGATAAACAAACGATTCTCGATAAAGTTTTTCAAAGTCGAGTTTCTGCTGAGTTTTATGCGTTTATTAACTTTTTAATCTTAAAAGGTCGCGAAGCTATACTTGATGAAATTCTTGAATGTTTCGAGATATTAAAAAACGAACAGCTTGGAATTGCCAAAGTTGAATTAACAACTTCAGTTGAAGTTGATGAAGTTCAATTACAAAAAATAAAAATTACTCTCGAAAAATTATTGAGCAAAACAGTAGTTTTTTCGAAAAAAATAGATGCATCAATAATTGGTGGTTTTGTCGCAAAAGTTGATGACAAAATTTATGATGCTTCTGTTAAAAATCAATTAGAATTAATGAAAAAACAGCTCGTCAACGGAGCTGGATCAATCTAAATAAAAATTTAGAGGAAAGAGATTATGGTTGACATTAGACCGGATGAAATTACTGCCATATTACGTAAACAACTTTCTGGATATGAAAATGAAGTAGATATTTATGATTTTGGAACGGTACTGCAAGTTGGTGATGGTATCGCTCGTGTTTACGGTTTATCTAAAGTGATGGCAAGTGAATTAGTTGAGTTCCCAAATGATGTTTTCGGAATGGTTTTAAACCTCGAAGAAGATTCTGTAGGCTGCGTACTTTTCGGTGATACATCATTGGTTAAAGAGGGTGACAGAGTAAAGCGTACGAATCGTGTCGCTTCTATGCCGGTTGGTGAGGAAATGCTTGGAAGAGTTATTACACCATTAGGGATCCCAATAGACGGTAAAGGAAATATTACAACAAAACAATTTCTTCCGATTGAGAGAAAAGCGCTTGGCGTAATTCAACGACAACCGGTTAAAGAACCGCTTCAAACAGGTATAGCAGCAGTTGATGCTATGATTCCGATTGGTCGAGGTCAACGAGAATTAATTATCGGGGATCGTCAAACCGGAAAAACAGCAGTTGCTGTTGATGCTATTATCAATCAAAAATTTACTCATTCTGAAGAAGCTAAAAAACTTGGAGTAAATCCGGTTTTTTGCATTTATGTTGCAATAGGACAGAAGAATTCAACAGTTGCGCAAGTAGTTGCTAAACTTCATGAACATGGTGCTATGGATTATACAACAGTCATCGCAGCTTCTGCGTCTGATCCGGCTCCTTTACAGTTTATTGCTCCTTACTCAGGGGCAACTCTTGGTGAATTTTTTCGAGATAGCGGTCGTCATGCGCTCGTTATTTATGATGACTTATCAAAACAAGCTGCAGCTTATCGTGAACTTTCATTATTGCTTAGAAGACCTCCTGGACGAGAAGCTTATCCGGGTGATGTTTTCTATTTACACTCAAGACTATTAGAGAGAGCTTCAAAATTGAGTGATGATCTTGGAGGAGGTAGCTTAACTGCTCTGCCGATTATCGAAACTCAACAGGGAGACGTTTCGGCTTACATCCCAACAAATGTAATTTCAATTACAGACGGTCAGATTTATCTTGAATCAAACTTGTTTAACGCAGGCGTAAGACCGGCAATTAACGTTGGTATTTCAGTTTCTCGTGTTGGTGGGAATGCTCAAATTAAAGCTATGAAAAAAGTTGCCGGAAGTTTAAAACTTGATTTAGCCCAATATCGTGAACTTGAAGCTTTTGCAAAATTCGGTTCTGATCTTGATGCATCTACTCTGAAGACTCTTTCTAAAGGTGCTCGTTTAGTTGAATTGTTGAAACAGGGACAATTCAAACCGGTTCCAATTGAGAAACAAGTCGTTAGTATTTTCTTGGGAACAAACGGATTGCTTGATGATGTTGCTGTTCATGATATAAAACAATTTGAAAAAGAAATTCTTGAATTTATCGATATGAAGTATAATTCAATTTTTGTATCCATTAGAGAAACCAAGGAATTGAAAGAGGATATAGTTGCGTTGATCAAAAAAGCAGCCTCTGAATTTTTAACTTCATTTCAAAAAAGTAGTTAATCCGGATAATTAATGGCAACACTTCGAGATATAAAAAGACGAATAAAAGGGGTGCAAAATACCCAGCAGATTACTAAAGCAATGAAAATGGTTGCTGCGGCAAAATTACGTCGTGCTCAGGATAATGTAATCAACTCACGTCCTTATGCTAAAAAGATTATCGAAATATTAAATAGTCTTGCTTCTGAGACTGATAGGGCTAATAATCCTTTCATCTCAACAAGAGAAGTTAAAAGTGTGCTTGTAGTTGTTGTAACGGCAGATAGAGGTTTATGCGGTGCATTTAACACAAATTTAATTAAGGAAACTACTCGGCTAATCGAAGACGAATTAAAACCTAATGGAATTGAAGCAGTCCTTTATTGTGTTGGTAAAAAAGGTTACGATCACTTTAGAAAACGTGGTTATAATATTCTCGGCTCAACAATAGGTATATTTAATTCACTTAAGTATGAACAAGCAAAAAATATTTCGAATGACATTATCAAGGGATTTTTAGCCGGTGAGTTTGATAAAATCGTGGTCGTTTTCAATGAATTTAAATCTGTTGTACAACAAAAAGTGGTTCGTGAGCAATATTTACCTGTTCCAATTTCAGTGACCGATAATTCTTCAATTGAAGGTTCATATATATTTGAGCCAAATCAAAAAGATATTTTTGAACATTTATTACCTAAACATTTGCTGGCTCAATTATGGCGTATGCTGCTTGAATCAAACGCTTCTGAATTCGGTGCACGTATGACCGCAATGGAAAATGCAACTACAAACGCTAAAGAATTAATTAGAACGTTAAAAATTACTTATAATAAACAAAGACAAGCATCCATCACAAAAGAAATTTTGGAAATTGTTTCCGGCGCCAATGCACTTAAAGATAAATCATAAAAGCTTCAAAATATGTTAGAAGATCTTTCACAAAAACTTGAAGCAACTTTAAAGAAAATTCGTGGTCAAGGAAAAATCACTGAAAAAAATGTTACTGAAACTCTCAGAGAAATTAGAAGAGTTCTGCTTGATGCAGATGTAAATTATAAAGTAACAAAAGAGTTCATTGAAAAAGTTACTGTAAAAGCAATTGGGCAGGAAGTAATCTCTTCAATAACACCCGGACAGTTAATAACAAAAATTATTTTTGATGAATTAACTGATTTACTTGGCGGAAGTCATCAAGAATTAAAGATAAATGCTTCCGGTGTTACAGTTATTTTGATTGTTGGTTTGCAAGGTTCAGGTAAAACAACCTTTTCGGCAAAGTTGGCTAAACGACTTTCTGCAAATAATAGAAGACCCCTTTTAGTTGCTGCAGATATTTACAGACCGGCTGCAATTGATCAGTTGAAAACACTTGGGGCATCAATTAAAATTCCGGTGTTTTCTCTTGATGAAAAAAATGCAAGAAAAATTGCCGAAAATTCGTTAAATTTCGCACGTGAAAATGGATTTGATACTGTAATTATTGATACTGCCGGTCGTCTTCATGTTGATGAAGATTTGATGAGTGAAGTTACAGATATTAAGGAACTCACTAATCCACAAGAAATTTTATTTGTTGTTGATTCTATGACCGGTCAGGATGCTGTTAATTCTGCAAAATCATTTAATGATAAAGTTGATTTTGATGGAATTGTTCTTACAAAGATGGATGGTGATTCGCGAGGCGGTTGTGCACTTTCAATAAGAAGTGTTGTAGGTAAACCGATTAAGTTTATTAGTAACGGTGAAAAGCTTGATGCTATTGAGTCATTTTATCCTGACAGACTTGCTTCAAGAATTCTCGGAAAAGGTGATGTAATTTCACTCGTCGAAAAAGCTCAAGCACACTTTGACGATATTGAGGCTGATAAACTTGAAGAAAAATTACGTAAAAATAAATTTGATTTTGAAGATTTTCTTAAGCAGATTAAGCTCATTAAAAAAATGGGTTCTTTGTCATCCCTAATTGGAATGATTCCCGGCATTAGCCCGGCAATGAAAAACGCGAATGTGGATGAAAAAGCATTTGTTCGAATTGAAGCAATAATTAATTCGATGACAAAAGAAGAAAGACGTTCTCCAAAAGTATTGAACGGTAATAGAAGAAAAAGGATTGCACGTGGTAGTGGAACTTCTATTCAAGAAGTAAATAAATTGATTAAGCAATTTTCGGAAATGCAAAAAATGATGAGTAAATTTGCACAAAAAGGTTTCCAAAATGCAATGATGAATAACAAGAATTTTAAATTCAATTAAATAGGTTATACGGAGGTTATCAAACTTGGCAGTTAAGTTAAGATTAAGAAGAATGGGAAAGAAAAAGCAACCAATTTATAAAGTGATTGCTGCTGATGCCCGTTCACCACGAGACGGTAAATTTATAGAAGCAATAGGATTGTACAACCCTCTTACAAATCCTCATACGATTCAAGTAAAAGAAGATCGTGCTTTATACTGGTTAGGAGTTGGTGCGCAACCGACTGATACAGTTAAGAGTCTGTTTCGTCAAGCAGGTATTTCACTAAAGCGTGAACTGATTAAAAGAGGTTTATCTGAAGAACAAGTTGCAGTAGAATTGGGGAATTGGAAAAGTGCCAAAGAAGCTGCTTCAGCTAAAAAAGGTCAGAAAAAAGGAACAAAGGGGATTCAGAAAGAAATAAGCACAGCGGAAGTTAAGGGTGCTGCTTCTGAGGATACTTCTGTAAAAACCGAAGAGTAATTTCTTCTTTTCTTTATGGAAGTTTTTACTTCTGTGTATAATACTAAAGGCTCCCAGGCTCGAATTATAGGAGGTTTCTTAATATGAAGGAATTTATCGTATTTATTGCCAAACATCTTGTTGACAATCCGGATAGCGTTGTTGTTGAAGAGAAAAATCCTGAAGAGAAGAAAATTGTCCTCTCGCTCAAAGTTAGTCCCGAGGATATTGGCAAGGTTATAGGCAAACAAGGTAAAACAGCTCAAGCAATGAGAACTTTGCTTACAGCCATTGCTGCTAAGGATGGTAAAAGAGCTATCTTAGAAATTTTAGACTAAGATATAATTTCTTTTTGTGACTGAGTTTTTTTTAGTAGCCAAAATTTCAGCCCTTGACGGTAAAAATGGATTCTTAAAAATTGAACCATTTTCTGATTTTTCTGATAGGTTCTCGAAATTAGGTAAAATCTATGTCGATTTTTTTGGCGATAAAAAAGAATTATTCGTAGATAAAGTTCAAAAAAGAAAGAGTTCTTGGTCAATTCGAATTAAGAATTTCTTCTCCGAAGAAGAGTGTTCTTTGCTTTTAGGAAAGGAGATTTTTGTCGATTCAGAAAATGTTTTCCCTTTGCCGGAAAACACTTTTTTTATTCACGATTTGATCGATTCTAAAGTTTTTCGAAACAATGAATTTGTTGGAAAAATTGTGGATGTTCTTGCAACTCGGGCTAATGATGTTTACGTTCTTAATGATGAAAAAGGTAACGAAATTTTAATCCCGGCATTAATCAGTATGATTGAGAGTTTTGACCCAATAAATAAAATTATGGTTCTGACTCCGGGAGATGAGCTTTATTATGATGAGGATTGATTTAATTTCAGCAGTACCCGATATTCTTTTTAGTCCTTTGAATTATAGTATTCTAAAACGAGCTCAAGATAAAAATAAAGTAGAAATTGTTGTTCATAATGTTCGTGATTATGCTTACGACAAACATAAACAAATTGATGATAAGCCATTCGGCGGTAAAGCAGGTATGCTGCTTAAACCCGAACCGTTCTTTGCTTGTATTGAAAAATTGCAGTCGGAGAGAAAATATGACTATGTCATTTTTACATCTCCAAAAGGAAAAGTTTTTAATCAACAGATTGCAAATAGGTTTTCTTTAGCTGAAAATATTTTGATCATCACCGGTCATTATAAAGGAATTGATGAACGGGTTAGAGAATATTTCGCAACCGATGAAGTTTCAATAGGAAACTTTATCCTAAGCGGTGGTGAGTTACTTGGATTGGTAATTGTTGATGCGATTGTTAGATTGATCCCGGGAGTTTTGAATGATAGTGCTTCGGCATTAGATGATTCGTTTCAAGATGGTGAAATTATCGAAGCCCCACAATTTACACGCCCTTCAAGTTTTCGGGGGATGGATGTGCCGGAAGTTTTATTAACCGGTAATCATGCTGCAATTAAAAAATGGGAAGAAGAACAATCAAAAGTTTTAACTAAAAATTGGAAAATGATAAATAATATTTCGGAGTAATAAAATGAAAAGTCTAAATGAAATTTTACCTGAAACTAAAGTGACTACGGAGTTTCCCAAATTCCGATCAGGTGATCATATAAAAGTACACGTTCGAGTAATTGAGGGTGATAAAGAAAGAATTCAGCCGTTTGAAGGGGATGTTATAAGCATTCGTGGAAATCAGGAAAATAAAACTTTCATCGTTAGAAAAATGTCTAGTGGTGTTGGTGTTGAAAGAATTTTTCCTTTTAATTCTCCCAAGATTGCAAAAATCGAGCTTCTCAAAGAAGGTCAAGTAAGAAGAGCAAAACTTTATTACTTACGTGAACTTTCGGGTAAAGCTGCAAGAATTAAAAGCAAAAAATAAATTTTATTTCTTATTGAATTGGACCTTGAAGCTGCAAGTTGGCTTTAAGGTCTTTATGTTTTAAATTATTCTAAAAATAAAATCCTTTTGGAAGTTGTATGTCTACAATCTATTTGCCTTCAAATATTTTTGCAAATTTAATAGCTAATTCAATGCCTGAATCACTTAGGAATAGTGTATCATTTATTCCTTCCGCTTTGATTTCAAAACAAATTGAAAAAGAAGAGTCTATCGGATTAATCCCAACCATGGATTTAATTAAACACAATGAATTATTTATTTCGTCTTCGGCCGGTTTATCTTTTGATGGGATATTATCGAATTCATATATATACTTTAAACCTGGTGAAAATGAAGTTGATAAGGTTATTCTTTCGGGAGATGTTTCTTCAATCGAATCATTAACTGCTAAAATATTATTTTCAGAGTTGTACAATATTGATGTTGATGTACACCTTTCGAGTTTCAACGGTGATAGAATAGTTGAAAATACAATTCTGATCGGGGATGATAATTTTCTGTCAAGTTTTTATTTAAACGGATTAAGTTTTGCTGAAGAAATGATAGAACTTATTTCCGCTCCCTATGTTAATTTTGTCTTTGCATCAAATTCAGACTCAATATTGAAGGAATTCAATTTAGCATTGAAAGGTATTTCGGAGAAATTTTATTCGTTGGGTGAGCAAGGTAACTTCCAAATGCAGCTTTCAAACGATACAAAAAATTTTATCATTGAGAATTTGAATTCGTGCGTTGTCGAATTGGAAGAACAGGATATTGAGGGAATTAATCAGTTAATAAGAATTCCTTACTATCACGGAATTCTTGATAATATTATTGAACCAAAATTTGTTTAACATGTAGAAATAAGTCTTAATAAAATAGGGTAACGGTTTTATTCGTTACCCTCAATAAGTAAGACAAATATTTAATCTAATGAGATATGAGAAACACTAAGTACATTAGGGTTATCATTCATTAATTTCAACATATCTGCAGTTGCTGAAGTCTCTAATTTCATCGTGCAGCATGCTACAACACCACCTTCAAAAATTATATTTTCAATCTCTTCAATATTAATATTTCCTTGTCGGATTACATCAAGTATAGAAGCTAATACACCGGGACGGTCAAAATGTTTAACTACTAATTGATAATGCGCATCTGTTACTTTTGCACGATTAACCCAATGTGCAATAACTCCGCTATACATAAAGTCTTTAATGATTTTTACAGTCTCCTCTGCAACAGCATTTTGCGCTTGTTCTGTCGATGCACCAATATGATGAGTAACATAAACTCCCGTAACATCTCGAAGATGACTTTCAACTGAACCACCTTTTTGTTCAGGTTCACCTTTAAATACATCGAGCGCTACTCTTATTTTTTTCTCTTTTATAGCTGCAAGCATTGCTTCTTCATCAATTACATCAGCACGCGAAGTATTGATTAAGAGTGATCCCGGTTTCATATAACCGAACATTTCTTTGTTGAATAATTTTTTTGTTTCGGGTGTAGAAGGCAGGTGAATAGAAACAACATCACACATTGGAAGAATTTGATCCATCTCTGAAAAATCTTTAATCATTACTCCTTCAATACGTGAAATATCTTTTCCGTAAACATTCATTCCGAAAGCAAGTGCACGTTTAGCAACCTCTTTCCCGATATTTCCGACACCAATAATTCCGAGATTCTTTCCGTATAATCCTTCGGCTTTTGAATATTCACCCTTATTCCAAACTCCATTCTTGAAGTCCATTACATTGTCTGGAATTCGTCTATCAAGTGATAGAATCAAACCCATTGCAAGTTCTGCAACTGCAATTGCATTTTTACCGGGGCAATTAGCAACGTACACTCCTTTTTGGTTTGCTGCTTTAATATTGATATTATTAACACCTGCACCGGCACGAATAATTAAGTTCAAGTTTTTTGCATTTTTGATTGTCTCTTCATTAACAACAGTTGACCTTACTACTATCATATCAACTTCTAATGCTGCTTGAGGTAAATCGTTTTCTCCAAGTTGTGGGGAATATATTACATCCAGCCCTAAGTCTTTAATCTGTTGAACATATTTATCCGGAAATTTATCTGCTATTAATACTTTCATGATCTCACCTTTTTTTTATGATTATTTTTATGGAAGCATAGGAATATGAACATTAAATTCTTTAGCATTATCGATTGCTCTTTGATACCCGGCATCTGCATGGCGGACGATTCCCATTCCGGGATCATAAGTAAGGACTCGTTCTAATCTTTCAGCTGCTTCTTTGGTTCCATCGGCTACTACAACCATTCCCGCATGAATCGAATTACCGATACCAACCCCTCCACCATGATGGACAGAAACCCAGCTTGCTCCTCCGATTGCATTCAGTAGTGCATTGAGAATGGGCCAGTCAGCAATTGCATCACTGCCATCCATCATGCTTTCAGTCTCGCGATATGGTGAAGCTACGGAACCACAATCTAAATGATCGCGCCCTATAACTATTGGAGCACTCACTTTTCCTTCAGCTACAAGGTTATTGAAGATTTTACCCATTAGTGCTCGTTCACCATAGCCAAGCCAACAAATACGAGCGGGTAATCCTTGAAAATGAACTTTTTCTCTTGCAAGATTTATCCAATTTATTAAAGCTTTATTTTCTGGAAAGGCGTTTTTCACTGCTTCATCAGTTACATATATGTCATTTGGATCACCCGATAATGCTGCCCATCTGAATGGACCTTTTCCATCACAGAAAAGGGGACGAATATATTCAGGGACAAATCCAGGTATGTCGAATGCATTCTCAAGACCATTAGCTTTCGCTTCACCGCGTATATTATTACCATAATCAAACGTTATCGAACCACGTTTTTTGAATTCGAGCATGGCTTTGACATGGGTTACAATAGTTTGTTTGCTCAATTTGATATACTGTTCGGGATTACTTTTTCTTAATTGCAGTGCTTCTTCAAACGACATTCCCATCGGGATA